>Ga0209611_10001363_pt1 | contig 41233 bp, 25 predicted proteins | sample S1TSphgellanicum_3_FD_187693 | JGI IMG/M metagenome (GOLD analysis project Ga0209611, IMG submission 187693) | Host-associated microbial communities from peat moss isolated from Minnesota, USA - S1T2_Fc - Sphagnum magellanicum MG (SPAdes) (version 2) | ecosystem: Host-associated > Plants > Peat... | reverse complement strand
ATACCAACTAACAAACTCCCACAGAGAGAGAGAGAGAGAGAGAGAGAGAGAGAGCGAGCTACAACTTCCGGAAGCAAAAAACCCATCAAGCTCGAGAGAACCGAAAGAGGAGTCATCGCTGAAATTTTTGCTGTTCTTCCACAGAAAAGAAATCTTTAAAAAAAACCTAATCGAACAAAAACAGGCCACCCCCAAAAAGAAACAGAAACCCACCTCACTACTGCAGACACGGTCACCACGACTTGAAACCAGTCACCGACAAGCCCCAAATTCACGAACACTCCCAGAATGATGATCTGAAGATCTCCACCCAACCCGCTCGCCACCCCCCCGCACAAAGACAGGATTTGCCAGGCTTTTCTACAATTTCATCACCACCGGCACCTGCACGACAATGAATGGTACCGGAATTTTGCGAAGTCCTCCAGGATCTTCTTCTTCTACAGCAGCCGAAGTAGCTGTTGTTGGTGACATGAAAGAAAGTTGTTCGCAGTTTTGGTTGTTGAGATTCTGGAAAAGTATGGACCCAAAAGGACTCTCAATTTGGGGAGAGGAAGAAGAAGATGAGGAAACACAAATCCGTGGTCAATAATGCCGAGAGCAACAACAATAATAATAATGGAGGAAAAAATAAATCAATCCCTGTTGCTCCGGAGACAAAATGCCAGTGCAAAATGGCAGAGCGCGCAGATCGCGCAGACCGGACCGCGTCGTCGTCGTCGTCGTCGCGAAACCCTAATTACCGAGCCTGTCTTGAGACCCTTCTCAGTTTTATAGGCCTGTCTTGAGACCCTTACGACCAGTGGAGGGTACCTAAGCAGTCTACAGGCCGTCGGTAGGGCCGATATCGCCTCCTCGAACAACAGATCTCAGAAAAGGACAGCCTCCCATAGTGAGGGGGTATTTATGGGAATTTTGTAAGGTCCTTCTCCTGACCTTCTGACATAATTTTAGTGAAGACTTTACGACATTTTAAGGTCTTTTGGTAGCATTAACTTGGTGTGAGGACCTTGTGGAATTTGAAATGGGTTTTCTCTTGAGACCCTTTTTGAGGCCTATGTTTGAGAACCTGATGACCATTTGAGGTACCAAGTCTAGAGGCCTGCTGGTATGGGCCGACATCGCCTCCCAGAAAAGGACAGCTTCCCCTGGGGAGGGCCTTATGGAATTTATAAGGTCCTTCTACAAATGATAACCTGACCTTATGACATTTTAGTCACCACTTTATGCATAGGATAAGGACCTAGAATGGGGGAATGTTTTGGGAATGAGGGCCCGGGGTGAGGTCGGAGCTGACCATGGGACCTGAAATTCTTCCAAGAATTGTCCCCTTCAAGGTAGGTTATTATTATTATTATTATTCTATTATTATTATTATTATTATTATTATTTTGTGATGTTGCAGAAGTTGTGATTTGGCAATAAAAAAATATGAAAGTAAAAAAATTCTAGCATCATTCTACATTTTTGGCTACCTGTTAAAACTTAGGATATAATTTGACTTTTTTTTATAATTATATATTTTCAAATGTTGGCAACTAAAAAACCCAATAATAATAATAATAATAATAATAATTCACCAATTTGGAATTTTTTTTTCATTTGACAAAATTCTGGCAAGATTTGACAAAATTTTACCAAATCTTTACAATGGTAAAATTTTAACACTCACAATTTTGTTTTGTTTGAGAAGGAAAGGATAAATCTTACATGGAAGGTTCCTCATTATTTAAATAACCATAAAAATCTTTGAAATTTTTTTTAGTGTAATTGAATGAGCACATACAATGCATAAGATTCAACTCAACATTTTGTAAAATGAAATGCTTGCAAGAGTGGGCATTTCATTTTTTTAAAATGCCTTGTGTTTTTTTAGGACTTTTTTTGGGTGATATTTGATGGGGATCTCGCAAAAACCTAATGGGTATCATTGGGAAAAAAAATAAAATAAAATAAAAAATTGATGGAAATCCATCAATTTTTATGTTGTGCAACACCCTTGGGCCAAACATTTCCAAAATAGCAGGCCTTCAAGGCCAGAGGTTGAAGGCTTACTATTTTGGGAATGTACCCCAACCCTTAGGAATTACCCTACACTTACATAAAATAGGATCAACAAATTAAATGTGGCACCAATATTGCCGCATTTGAACTATGATTAACATTTATTTATTATTTTTACATAATTTTTTCAAAGAAAAATAAGTGATTTAATGATTAAAATTTCCCCCTTCAACTAAAAGGAGGTATATTCAACTTTTTTTCTCACATTTTTTTTCTTTTCCATGGATGAAATGGATTAAAAAAATAACCTATAGGCAATTTCTTCAAGCTAGATGCGCAAAGGAAACAAAAATTTTCATTACGAAGAAGGAAATAAAATGGTAGCCCTCTTTTTCCCAAGGAACAACTTTCCTTTTTTTTAGGGAAAAGAGGACTAAGTTAGGGAGCAATTTCCCATGGGGAGCAACTTCTTTGAAGAGAAGGGGATTGAGTTGCCTCAAGAGCAACTTCTTGAATGTTTGTGAAGAAAATACAAGAGATAAGTTTGATCCACATTAAATGTTTTTTATATCATTGGAAAGCTTTGAAAGTGCAAATATTAGGAATGATTTTGCATTTTTTATTTGAGATTATGAGATAAAAGTTATGACAAAAAAAAAAGTTGAAGGTCAAATTTTCTAATTCCTTTCTCCCCCAAGGAGCAAGGAATTTAGTTGCCCTAAGGAGGAACAAGACTAGGAAAATTTGAGTCCAATTCATCTTTTTGCCATAGCTTTTAATACACATAAATCCAAATAAAAATTGCAAGACCATTTTTGATATTTTCACATTGAAAATTTTTCAATGTTATAAAGGATATTTGACTCGGACAAAGTTTATCTTTATATTTTAGTTTTCAAATATTTGATAGTTTGTTCCTTAGGGCAATTTAGGCCCCTTGGTCCTCAAAGCAATGTAATCCTTTCTTCCCAAAGTTTTGTTCAAACCAAACAATTTTTATATCATTGAAAAGCTTTCAAAACACAAATATTGAAAATGATTTTGCATTTTTTATTTGAGGTTGTAAGCTAAATATTATGGGAAAAAAAAAAACCAAGGGTCAAATTTTCAAATCTCATTGCTTTTCGAAGCAATTTTTTGCCCTTCCATGTTGGGCGAGAAACATATTTGTAAAATTTGACTTTTGGCTTTTTTAATCATAATTTTTAGCTGATAGCCTCAAATAAAAAAATGGAAAATCATTTTCAATATCTATGCTTTGAAAACTTTCCTATGGTATAAAAAAATGTTTAAACAAAGTTTACTTCCGAACTTTCTTTGAGAAGAAGCGGGTTAAGTTGCCCCAAAGAATAATGGTGTTTGAAAATTATATGCAAAATCATAAACTAACAAAAATGTTCATACAATAAAAGAAACACAACATTAATATCTAGAATTTGGTTTTTAAAGAGGTGAAATTAAGTAATGATAATAAAGTTTACATTATTATACAATGGGGAATGAAATTCCAATCACCACCAAATTTAATGTTAATTTGAATTTCACCTTTCTTCTATTTTTCTTGGGTACCTTTATTGTTAATGTGTGTACTATTGCTATAATTATTATTGAATATCATGCATTAAATGTTCTCACACTTTATACTTAAATTCAATAAAATTTTCTTGTCTTATAAATAAGATTGAAACATGGGTTTAGGGGTGAAATGAAAGCCCAACGGTATGGGTTGTTTTACAATTTTTTTTAATAGATAAATTTCTGAAGTGAAGGAAACATAATATTAGTACCTTGAGTTTGGTCATTAAAGGTCCGAGATTAAAAAATTAAATTTTAAAAAAAAAAACATTGCATTTGAAAAGGGAATGACAACAAGGTGAAATTCAAATTATCACAAAATTTAATGTAATTTGAATTTGTGATAATTTGATATTCAATTTTTATTTATTTTTTAAATGCTTTCACTGTTGTTAGGCTTATTGTTATCATAATTATCTTGAATTTCGTGCATTAAATATTATCATATTGAATTTCACCCTTGATTCAACAAAAAAAATTCACATTGTGGATGGCAAGGTTTGAGATTAAAAGAGGGGCTAGGCAATGAAAAGAAAACTCAAAGGGAAGGTCATTTAATGGATTTATTTAATATAACAAAAAAGTTTCATGGGACATGTTCAAAATTTCAAAGTTTTGTTAATGAAAATGAGACATGTTCTAACCATCTAATTTCACATTCACTTTCATTTGGATTGCCTTGTTCAAATCATTTGTTTGTTGTTTGTTATTAAACAAGGTTTTAACATGGTTTACACCATTGGTTGAACATCAATCCCATTGGTGAATGATTTTCAAGCATTTGTCACCAATGCTTGATAACAACCACCTTTGTGAGATTCAAACAAGGTACACACATGAATTATTAAATTACAATTTTTTTGTCAAGGATTATGCTTAAAGTTTTTTATATATTTATAAATTCAAGTAATTGGTATATAATATTGATTGAAATGAGGTTTTATTCATTAATTAATTCCAATTTTAGTTATATGACGATTTGAAATATATGTTTTTACAGCACAAGGGGATTTCACGTGCTATTATTGTGATAATCTAGAATTTTCAAATGGCACCAAAAAAAACATCGAAAACCATCAACAATATAACAAAAGTTTACATTTCCATTATTATGTCATCAACAAATGATTACATACAAAGATGATTCAAGCAAATCAATGAGATATTATTTAAGTCTTTAATGAAGTAATATAATATATTTTGATGTGCAAGTTATTTGTATTTTTATTATGGAGAACCACAACATATTGTCAATAATTATTTTTTAAAAATGTAATCAAGATGTAACATGACATGTTAATCACCATTCAAAGTCCTAAATATTTGGGTAACAAAGCAATGATTTTTTGTGTGACAAAATTTGTTTATTTTGTGATATTTTGAGAAAAAAATGAAAGATGTGTGTTTACTTTTTTTTTAAACTACCATCAATTCATCATTGGTGATATTGTTGGGCTTTGTTGGAAATCTTGTTGCCAATTTGGAAAAACCATTTGATAATAGTAAAATCAATCCTTTTGCACCATGTTATCCATGTGTTCATTAATGGCAACCCAAATTAACTAATGGCCAAAAATTAAAGCTTGTATGATGTTCCTAACTCCCAATTCATAGTCTTTAAGCATTATTATAGAATGCAAGAAAGCAAAATGGTTGAATGAAAGCCAAACAAGGATATGAAGAAAAGACATCAACCAAAATATGTCGTTATTTGATTACCTAACTTGCTTGTGTGCATACTAAATTATAGTAACCCATAGCAAAAATGGGCAAGCTTCATGATTCCATGCAATTATTGGGGGTCAATATATGAACATGGAAATTCACATCATGTCTCCTTTTTATAACAAAGGTCGCTTGTATCCATCTCCCCCACTAGTGGACACAAATTTTGATTTGGTGGGGGGCCAATGGTCACTTTTCCTCATATGTCTTTTATTACATATTGGGGGTTGTTAATCTAGGTTCTCTCCTCCACAAAGTTTTCATTATCTAGGTATCCCATTACACACTAGGACCTTGATTTCACAAAAAATATCCAAGTTGTGAGTTCCAACCATGCAATTTCGTTAAAAAATGATAATTAATTTTTACATCCATTTCAACACCACCAATTAATTTTAATTATGTTTAAATTATAGCTTTGGATCCCCATATGATTGTGAATTTCTTCCTTATCCCATAATACGTATGTACATGTATTGCCTTTGTTGGGATATGATCTAAATATAAGTTTTTATGACATCTTTTCTTTTGAGAGGTCAAGCAATAATAATACTTTAATCTTTAGGGTGTTTTCCTTTAGTTAGTAAAAGAACAATTTACATTTCATGATATGAGTTTCACATGTGTCAATTCCTTTACAAAAATGAACATGTTTATTCATGAAAAATATCAAAACAAAATTTAATTTTTTTCAACAATAAACAAAAGGTTGGATTGTAAATGAACCCCATCATGACGATGATTGATGCAAAAACAATGAAAAAGGTTTAAAGTAAATCCAAGATATGGTGAGAATGAAACACTTAATCAAGTGAAAGTGAGATTGTTTATTAGCTTTAAAAATGCATTGTTCAAACTATTTTGTATTCTCACTATTGGAGTAGGAAATATTGTTTTCAAAAAATATTTTGACAAGTTACTTCTAATGAAAACAATATGCTTTAACAAGTGCCCATAGTTACATGCTAACACACCAATACGAAGACCTAAGCAATCAAGACAACTTGTTAATTGCATTTGAGTTTAACAAGAAATAAAACCAAATTTGAAATATATATATATAATGATTGTTTCCAAACTCCCCATAAAAATTTATGTAGGTAGAACTAAACCCAAGTCCAAATTGAAATCTAATAATATTTTGTGATTGAAAAAACATTGGTTGGGGTTATTGAAGACAAAACCTTTGAACCAAGGTTTGGAGGGATAAATCTAATCCAAATGATATTCATTTCATTAGAATGAAAAAGGGTAAACATTTTGGTTGACATACTAAAAATATAGGGGCTTCTTCCAATTTTCTATGTTTTTGAAAAATTGTGTTCAATTTGTCAAAAATAACCATGACCATTCAAATGTTGATTTGGAAAGAAAAGTGCAATTTGTTTGAAAAAAAAAAAAAACTTGACAAAATTATGTCCACACATTGTTTCTTGAGGATGACGAAACTTTCAAATTTTAACACCCCAAAATATTTTAATTTTGGGAAAAAGACTTTGAGAATTTTGACAAAAACCATTGACATGTAATTTTGGTGAAAACATATAAAATATATTATAAAGTAATTCATGCCTCCCAAAAAGTTGATGCCTCAATTCAATTTATGTGAGTTTGTGAGGAATCCATGAACTAATTTTAGTTCAAAATTGTACAATTCAATGTATTTCATCTATTTATGAATGTGAGATAACCAAATATGCATATATGTTTACCTTGTTTTAATCATCCCAAGCTTTGTACTCTTGTTTAAGTTTTGAAGAATTAGGGAACATGTTCCAAGTTTGTAAATAATTTAGTGTTATCAAATTAGGAGTTTATCTCAAATACCACTTGTCAAACCTAAGGGTGCAAAATGCATGATAAGGCTTGTAATCTAATAAACCCATGAAGTTGTTCAATTATTTAAAAACATTTATTAATATAAATTAAGCAAGTGGTTCTTCGAGTAATGTTAAATTTAGAAAGTATAAAAAATGAACTCTTTTTGGGTACATGAAAACCAAACCTACACGTGTGGATGTGCAAGAAAAAAAATCATTTTATGATGTTCGAATTCATTTAATTTATTGTTATGATAAAATGATTTTATTCCAAAATATTTTTCATAGCTCTAAACCCATTATAAGCTATTTTTTAAAACAAAATTACACACCTTATATAACCAATGCATAATGTAGTATTATCTTTTTTTATTTTGAAAGGAACATTCAAATTTTGTTTTTTTTGTCTTGTTTTGTTTGGGTTGAATAAAATCTTTCATGCAAAATTGATGATTTTTTGGGATTAAATCCCACAATTGTAAAAACCATAAAATGTTTAGAATTAAATTTTATTGAAAATTGGGGTCAATTCCATTTACATTGCATCTAACTAAAATTAATAACTTGCCATCCATGTTCATGGAGTGTAATTTAATAACGTAGGAAAAAATTGTGGAGGAATGTAATGAAACCAAAAAAATCTCAACAACCAATGTAAGAAGGTAGCAACATATTCATTTTGTAATTTTAGGGCATGGAATTGATTGTTGCAACTTTATTTTTGAAGTTGCAATTAACTAGGTTGGGGCACAAAAAAGGATGTGGGCTAAAAGGGTGTCCTCAAACTTGCGCACATTTTCATAAATGTAGTGAAATGCAATGAAGGTGAATCAAATATTCCCAAATGGAAATCATTTTGGGAGTTATAGTCTTGAAATGTTTTGAACTTTTGGGACAAAAGTGCAAATAACAAACCTTGTCCAAATTGGGTTTTCTTTATATCACTAAAAATGTATGAAGCTTGAATATCAACAAAAGGATTGCATTTTCCATGTGGAGATTTAAAATTTAAGTTATGGTCAAAAAAATGGTTGAAGATCAAAATTGACAAATTGATTCCAACCATTAAAATTTAGTAAACAAGGGTCAAATGATGTTCTATTGAAATGTGCAATATATTTTCAAGGGCTATAATTTTGAGTGTTTCAACTCCTCTCAAAATTCATACATGTGTGAGTTATGAACTCACAAAATAATGAAATTCATAATTTGGCACTTTTGAGAACTCAAAGTTTTAACCCCATTAATCATAAAATGTACTACAAGGAGGAGAATGATGTTTTATTCCAAGAGTTGAAATGAGTGAATCAATTGAATTTTGGTTGTTTGGACTAAATTTAACACCACTTTTAGGTTTTAACTTGTGCCAATCAACTTGTTGTTTGGTTTGTGTATGTTAATTCTAGTATGTGAATATACTCTAACACCTTTGGCCTAGACCCATTTTGAAGCTCATGCATGATGTCTAACTTTTAAGTTTATGATGAGCCTAAGGGTGTTTTTGTTTTTTTTAGAGAGAAAAATTAGTGGATTAACAATTGGTTCATTGAAGGTGGAATTAATGAGTTGGTAAACATTTAAATACTAATGTAATCCATGCATTGATTCAACAAATTTTTGTTGAATAATTAATATATTAAAAGTCTTAAACTTTGGGATTAGATTTTTAATTTTTTTGAAAATTTTAGCTTAAAAAATATTATCAATAAAAATAAATAAATTATAACAACTATATAATAGTTCTAATTTGTTTAAATGGTTTGTGTTGGGTTTTTCGTTTCATAGACTTGGGTTTAAATCCATATTTAACATAAGTTTATTTATATTGATTTTCAACATTTTTGGTAGTTATTTTTTCAAAATAGTTCCAAATTTAAAAAATAATTCAATTAATATTGAATATATTCAAAAAATATGATAGTTCATTAGAAGGTCACTCAATTACACTGAAAAAATAGGTCCAATTTTATGTTGGGAATAAACCAAAATATGATGATATTATATATAAATAATCTTTTGTGATGCAAGATGCAATGAACATCATCTTAATTTATCCCATAAGGTTTGCCCAAACTTGAATAATCAAACCTAACACATAAGCATTAGTTATTGTAATTAAAAAAACCTTTGTACTTATGTAATTATAATATTTAAACTTGTTTTAAAATGGACAATATATATAACTCAATTCAAGTTTAGATTTCAATTTTAACAAGAGGTGGTTTTATTGTTTGGATCCAAATTTAGTTTCATTAAAATTTTGAACCTTCAATCCAAAGACTCCAAAATCTAACCTAAAACTTGATCTTGAACTTGCCAAATGTTGTGAAGTTATTAACTCTAATATAAAGTTTTTCATCTATCCCCCATCGTTATGAAAATATTCAAGCAATTATTATAATACTTCTTTCAAAACTAAAGGTTTATGCCATATGTTTTGCCCAAAGTCCTTCTCTTGTAAACCATATAGATAGCCCAAAATAGAAGACTACATGTCTATTTTGGGATTGGCAAAAGGTTGGAAAAAAGGACTTATTCCCATCAACTAATGAAAGGGGTACTAGTTCACACTACCATACTTATGCAAATCAAAGTGGGCTTAAAGTTTACAATTCCTATGGAAAAATAATTTAGAAATTTAAATTAATTTCTCAAAATGAAAATCATTCTAAACCCTATATACATAGCCAAAAAGTGAAATTAAAAAATAAAAAGTGTAAAAATTAAGTGTTTTTATTTGGAGGTAGAATTTGATCAAAATTTAAGAAAAATCACTAGATTTCAATATATTGTTTAAGTAGGTAGCCCGAAATATAGAAGGTTGTTTTTTGAAAATTACTTTTATATTTAGCTCATAGCCAAATTTGGCTAAAAAAAAACATGATTGCCACTCTGGCTACAACACAAAATTAACCAAAAAAGCATAACTTGTGTTATTGCCATTTTAATATACTAAAAAATGTTGATATATATATATAATGATTTCTTTTCACAGATGGCTTAGCCTACGAGACCTACCATACAGTTACGCACCTGGTAGGTAAGTAGTAGGTAGGTAGGTAAGAAGAGTTTTTCCTGGAAGCGGCGCAAACGCCAGTTCAGCAAATTTGTTAGGCCAGGTGCCATGTCCAAAGGCCGATATTGGGGCACCGCCTTTGACAGCACTAGTTCTCGAGAATCGAATCCCAAGTCCGATGCCGCGTGTCGAGAGGCCAAAAACTTGGCTACCTACTTTGGCCCGACTTGACGAACTCACGGAGAGAGAGAGAGAGGCCAAAAGAAATGCCGGAAAAGAACAACCCCGTTCCGACAAAGTTGCCGCCATTGACCGGTTAGTCCTGGCCCAAAAACACGTACCCAATTACCGCAGGGCACGTTAGCTGGGGCCGGAACGGATGGGACAAACGGTGGGAAAACGACAAAAGAAAGAGACGCGACGCTGGTCGTCGGGCACCAAACCCTAACCCTAATTCTGCTGGCTGTTGTCGTCGTCTCTTCGGCGTCGTGTATCCGCGCGCACAAGACCCCGCGCGCGCGCTGGCTGTCGTCGATCTCCCTGCTGTCGCTACTTCTTGCTTCGCGATCGACGCTTTTATGGCCGTTGCGCTGTCCGCGGAGAGGGCCTAAAACAGATCAAGAGGAGCTGGAGAGTACCAGAACACTCATATGCATCATCGTCATTATTAGTCGCATTCCCTCGTTTTTGCCCCTTTCTTCTGTTCAAACCGCCTCGTCGTTCTTTGCGGAAGAAGGTGCATGAAGCTGGAGATCGCACCAAAGACAAGAGCAGTGATATGGTACTGTAGCAGTAGTAGCGCGAGAGGAGGATTCCGAGGAGGAGGAGGAGGCTACTGTTCTGGGAATTGATCTGTCACGGATCCGAGGATATTTTTCTTCCCGGACGCAGGAAATCACTCCAATTGTTAGAAGAGAAGGACACAGGAGTTTCGACTCCTTGACATCTTCGGCGTCTGCATTAGTTCCTTTGCATAGATTTCGTTTTTCAGATTGAGTTGATCTTTGAACTTTGAAGCGGCGATTGCTGACTCAAGAGAGACGGGGGGTTTAGATGCAGGAGTGGGTAGACTCAGGGATATCAGGTGTTGTGCTGTTGGCTCTGTTTATTCTTTTTGTGGCGCTCGCTGTCGGACTCTTGCGCACTCGGAAATCCAGCAAGGCAAAGGAAGAGGAGTTTCGGAGGCTGCAGGGCTTGGCATCCGAAGATCAAGCCAGGGCGGAGGCAGAGTGGGAGGATGAAGATAAGAAGTTGAAGCATTCAAACTTTTCAAGAGCCAAGCTCAGACGTCGAGCAACAGCAGGAGAATCAGAGGCTGAAGCTGAACAAAGGAGGGAGGCAGAGGTTGAAGCTAATCGCAGAGTTCAAGAGGAGCTGGAAGGTAACCTTGGGAAACAGGTAGAGGTTGAAACTTTCAACAGGAAGCAGCAAGGGGAGCTTGGAGCTCTCAGCAGAGAGCACGCGGAGCTTGAATCTGCCAACAGGAAACGTGTGGAAGAAGAAGCCCACAGTAGGAATCATGCCGAATTAGAGATAGAGAAGGAAGTTGCAAAACCAGCTGAGGAGGAAACCGAGCTCAGGAAAAGGGCTCACGAAGAACCTACTCTTCAGCAGCAGGCTGATCTAGAAGTTACACCCAGAAATCAGGCAGATGAGCAAGCTACCCACACAAGGATTGTAGAGGAGGATCAGCAAGTTGAAGTATTACTGGACACAGAGCCTCAGAAGAAGCAAATGGTAGAAGGTACATACTTTTGTGCTGCTTGTGGAAAATCAACCAGAAGGCGATGCAAGCAGTGCAAGCGTGTACACTACTGGTATGCAATTGTTTCAACACGCTGATCTACAATCTCTGAGGCATTGCCATGAAGCTCCTGACATATCTATCATGTGGGTCATCCCAACAGCCTTGATGTTTCTTGGGGTTTCTGACGACCTTACATCTTTTTTTTGATTTGGATAACTAAAACCTCAGTTGTGGTTTTTCTCTATTTTCAGTTCCTCCGAATGTCAAATGCGGCATTGGGTTGCTGTCCACAAGTTTGAATGCCACAGGCTGAAACCAGGCAGCCCTGAGAGCCCGGATGCTGATGGTCGGACGGTCACTTCTGAGGTGGTACTCAGCCCTGGGAGCTCAGGGAGTGAGAACCACAAGGGCTTTGCCAACTTTATTGGCACCAGCAGTGTAAATGGAGTAGGAGCACCAGTGCCTATGTCTTATCTCGGACACACCATTCCATCAAGGCTGCCGTCTTCAATTGTTCTCTCTGATGGGCAACAGTCAAAGCCAAAAGAGGTGCGTAGGAACATGCAAGTTCATCATATTGGTTTATTTTGTCTTTCCACCCAGTCCATTTTATTTTGGATAGCCTTAATGGTGTGGAGTGATATTTGTTATTGGGGACTAACATGAACATGGAAAGTGATGGATCTGTGCTTGAGGGCTTTCTTTATAATTGAGTAATGTTCTGGGTTTTTGTTGCAGTCTTTGAGAGGTTTAATGCAGTCTTTGCATACAGTTTTTAGGTAACAGGACCAGAAGGTGGGGTTCTCATTTTGTAGATGAACCATCATCCACCAAATGAGCCCCAAGAACATTTGGACTTATAAACCTTTGACTGTATGCAGCATCTTGCATTACTGAAGCTGACAAGGTGTGATTTTTACTTGTTTGTTATGCTCAGATCTTGTTCTCATATGACTATTTCACAGAATTGTTCAATTGGGATATGCTAAATTGTCCCCCATGTGGACTGTTCAATTGTGGAAACAGGTATATCTTAACATCTCCCTTGTGGGTTTTCTGTTTGCCATATTTGCTAACCCTTGCATTCCTCCAGCATTTGAGGCATCACCCTTAACTTGTGATAATCCACATCCACACTGCAGACAATAAAATATCCATTGGTAGGTGCTGATGCAAAGTCCATGAAATGTTTATGCAGCTGCTTCGCTAATGTTGTCCTGCAGTGCCTTTACCATACTCGGCCACTCACTGCCTACCTTCTTCAAGAGCATCATGGTGAATCTTGTAAGGCTTCCATGAGCAGCCCCCCTGCCCCCCCTGCCCAAAAAAAATTAGTCATTTTTGTACTGTTTTTCTTTTGGACTGATTGTTAAATAGTTTTCTACACCCACTGTTGGAAACTTTTGAAGTCGGTGGGTAGTCATGGCACTGCCACTGCTATTCATGGTGAAGGTGATGGTTTGACACTTAGTGAGTGGCTCTCGGAAGGTTATAACAGCTTTTATTGTCATGTTACCTTCAAAATGTTGTTGTGGCAATTTCTCTGGAATCTTTAGATATGTTTTTCTTTTGCACTCCAGGTTCAAGGCGTGAGTGGTGTTTCATGTGTGAGCTCCAGAAGCATGTTCAGAGGGTGAAAGGAAGTCAAGTACCTGTCTCACCTCTCAACATACTTTCACGTCTACAGAAGATTGGTAGTCATCCTGGATATGGCAGGCAAGAGGATGCCCATGAGATCATGAGGTAGGACATTGGCCAGTCACAGACCCCAGCTTAGGCCATGAAGTCAGATCTGTATCATCTGTTGTCTCTACAGAATGTTGGCTGAAAATGGATCTAAGTTGTGGGTCTGACTGCAGAACTGTGCAAAATATTTCTATCAAGGTAAATAGACACAAGAAAAGAGGATTCAAGGTGAAGGCACATAGCATTTGGAAATTTCTAGACTGTGTCTATGGGCTGAATGGAGAATGGGGAAAAGTAAATTCTAAACTAGTATACGGGTTGTTTCTGCAAGTTCAGGCTTTCTATCGACTTGATGCAAATGATTTGCCTTGATCATGTCGGTGGGGAAAGGGCTGTTGATGTTTCTGTACAACAGACATCACTCATACACCACATTTTCGGTGGATATTTGCAATCACAGGTACTGTTCTAAGACTGTTCTATGTTCAGATGTGTTTTCAAGGTTGTGCATAGTGGAGCAGGGGCTAATGGTGGATTTGATTGCAGAAAGCTATGGCAGTCTTCTTGAATTGCTTGTGAAATGTGGCCATCTGCTGTGTGCCATGGATTTCTTTGGTGTGTCATGGATTTTCTTGGTTATTTCATCAATTTGACAGTCTTCTTGATCTAGCTCGAGTCCTTGTTATTTCTCCCTTGGAAATGTAGGAAAGAGGATTAAAATGTGTCTATCTGGTGTGTTGTGGATTTTCTTGGTCATGTCATTGATTCAAAACTTTTTGATCTGGCAATTCTTTGTCCTATTCAATTCTTAGAGATGAAATGGAGGAAAGAGGGTTAACAATGTGGGTACTATTTCGATGCTCTGGCTTGCAGGTGAAATGTATGCAGTGCCTGCATGAATCTAATCGATATGAACCCATGATGGATCTTGCAGTGGAGATCCAAGGTGATATCAAGTCCTTGGAGGGTGCTCTTACTCAATTCACGGGTACTGAATTGTTGGATGGTGTGAACAAGTACAAGTGTGAATGGTGCGTGCTTTTCACCCTTCTCTGGAAATTTTAGTGATTGCTCACCCAGACTAATGCTAAAGAAGGTGAACAAATTCACCTGTAAGATTTCTCATTAACAATTGCAACCAGCTCCTCAAAGAGTCTGTGTTACTGGTTGCCAAAAATTTGAGCAGACTGATCTCTACTACAGAGCAATACATGTCCTGTTTGGAATGAATGAGGCCAAGATTGTATATCCATCAGAGAGCTCCAGTTACCCATGTCCTGACAATCCCATTCCTTCTTTACTCTTGGTCTAACACTTTGGTCACTGGCCGATGTAATGCAGTTGTAATTCATATGTGAAAGCACATAAGCAGCTCACTGTATTCAAAGCACCTAACATTCTCACTGTTGCACTCAAGCGCTTTCAGGTGATCCTCAATTTGCAGGCATTTCATTTCAATGCTGATGATATATGACTTTCCCTGCTCCAAAGATTATTTTGAAAGGAGACAAATTTGACACCATACCAGTGTCATTCATTTTGTAGATATGTGGTCCAACACCTTTGTGCTGCATATTGAAAAGCTTGAAACTCCTCTGGTCACTCATGCAGCAATTTGCAGATTTTAGGGTGATTCTAGATTTACATACTAGTAGTAACTGGTCTGCTAATTTTGTTATCAAATAACATCCAGGGTGGGAAGTTTGGAAAGCTGAACAAGCGAGTTGCTTTCCCTGAAGCATTGAACATGATGCCATATATGAGTCAAATGGGGGATCAACCACCGCTCTATCATCTTTATGCAGTGGTCGTCCACCTGGATGTACTCAATGCCTCAGACTTTGGACATTACATTTGTTATGTAAAGAACTCTCTTGGCTATTGGTATAAGGTTGATGACACTAAGGTAAAACTCCACGTCTTACTATTCTTTCTTGGTTAAGGTTTTTGTCATTTTCTAGATTCAGGGTAAGAAATGAGTTGTGCTCAGTCTGTGCTAGTTGGCAAAGACCATGTTGATATGTGTGGAATTTACTGTTACAGGTGGATGAAGTGGAGTTGCATGAAGTGACTTCTCAGAGGGCTTATATGCTTTTCTACACCAGGTCTGTTTACTATTGTGTGTTTATATGAATCTTATGCAGCAGATGGTAGCATGCATGTTATCTTACCTGGTTAGGTTTTGACAATCCCAGAAAATTTTTCTTCAATCACAGATTTGTGAAGTACATTGCCTTGGAGTATATGTGTCTGGTTGGGTTTCACTTCTCAATTCCTGTTAATGATTCACTGCTCATTGTGGCTTTCTATTTTAATTCAGGTCATCTGCCCGTCCTGCATCAGTGACAGAGGATGGAATTGTGGGTGCTATCTTAGCTGCACAGCAATGCCCTGAGTCAGGCAGGGGTACAGTAAGGTTTGACCATATACGGAATTCTTTATATAGTCTATGGGCTTCACCTGGACCATCATTGGACCTGATCAGAAGTTTTCCAGATGCTGATGGCAATGGCAATGGCTGGTATAGGCTGGGAAATGAGACACAGCAAAATTGGAGCTGTGGTTTGGATTTGGATGCACAAAAGTTTGTATCACTATCATCAGGAGATGCAGAACTGGGCACTCTAATGACTGAAAATGAAATCATGCTTGGGCATTCTCAGTTGGGCCATGATTTAAGCACTTCACAATTTGGTGGTGTAGGTGGATCCAGACTGAACTCTAACAACCTGAAATCGATCTCCCATGATTCCTTGGTGGCTTTCCAATCTGTAAGTGGAAACTTGGAACATAGCTTGAGTTTCCGACTATCTGGTCCACCTTGGGATGTGATGATGGATGAGAACCAGCAGCACCAGAGTTCAATAAAAGGGCTTGGGAAACTGGTGAAACGAAGGCTGTTTAAGGGCCTGTCATCTGGGCTTTTCTCGAAGCCATTGGAGAAAGACCACTTGTCAGCATTGTCAGCAGGAAGCAACTCTTGCCAACTACTCACAGCTTTGTCAAGCTCCTCACAATCTAAGAGCGTGCTCCCTGAAATTTGTGTTGATTCATCATGTATTAAATGTTCTAGGTGGGTTGACAGGCCCATTCAGATGTACAGTCCAGAGGATGTCTGGGAAAAGCTCTTTCCAGTACAGGCACTACAACAGCACTCAGGTGTTTCCGGTGCATTGGGCCCTGAGCATTTTAAGCTGTTTGAAGCAAAGTTTTCTTGTCAATTGGAGATTAATCATGTACAGAAAGTTAGAGGAAGGAATTTGCAAAATTGCAGTGGGATGTTATGTGGTGGATGTGTCTGGGTATTACATCCAGGGAAAGTGGATGTCTGTCACAGCAAACCTGGTTTCTCCCACAACTGTACAACAGGAGATCAAAATAAGTTGAATGAGTTGGGGGGAAATGTTGAAGGCATGATATGTGGGGACTGCTCTCTGTCATCCATGATCATTACCGAGAGTCAAGATATGCAGGGAGTGTTTTGTCCGATCGAGGTGATCTGAATCAGCTACTGACTCCAACATTTTACCAAGGAACATGTGCTTTTTGAGGGAGACCATCCAGGACTTAGTTGCTTGTACAGTTTTTGGCTTGCAGCCACTGAAAATTTGTGGATGTGAATATCTCCAGTTCTTAGCTGATGGATAAGAACTGCACCAGCCATTTATCTTCTGATGGACTAGAATGCAACTGCATTAGATGTTGTGGTAGACTTCACAGCTACTAGTCCAGGGCATCAGCTTGTTCTGAGGAGGGTTTAGGAAACTGCAGCAACAAATGTAGCTTCAGCACATGTGGAGATATCAAATTATGGATGATGATGAGAGAGACTTAATGTGTTTGTACATGTCCATCATGCTATGACCACCCACCAACCCTTTTGTGTGGATTGGGATGGGAGGTAAACTAAGGTAAAGCAAAGAGGAGGCTAGTGAAGGAGGCTAGGCATTGGACTAGTGGGAAGAGTGAGTGAAACCACAAGGAAGAGCTTTTTTGTAAGGAGCTGGGTAAAGTACTGCTCCTTTTCTTCTGCAAGTAAAACCTGTGGGGTAAATCACAGTGCTGTTCTCTCACCATATTTAGGCAGGACCTCAGCAACTATAGAGGCTTATAGGAAAGTTGAAACTCACATATGGATCTATACCAAAAATATCAAAGAAGATAGCAATTTAAAGCTGTGTTTTTCTGTTATCTTGCACACCAACAAAATTTGATGCTTTATGTTCGTTTTGTTCATTGTCTTTCCCTATTCTCCTTTCCTTTAGTATTTCTTTCCCTTTGTTCGTTGGTTTTTTTCTTGTCCTTGTGGTCTGTTGCTAGCCAGTAGTATGGCTGAGTATTCCCATTGCATCTGGAATTGCAGCAGAAACTCAGTTTGCAGGTTCATGTTTAAACTCAGTTTGCAGGTTGATACTTCAACTCAGTTTGCAGGTTGATGCTTTATACATTAGGTATCGTAGGGGCATACCTGGGGTGCACTATCTACTGTAGGGAGCTGACAAAATTAATGTGCAGTTATGGCAACCTGTACTGCTATTAATGATGAAGGTGATAATTGCTTCTTTATATGCAACAATCATATGGGTTTTTTCTTTTCCAATTTTATGATGCCTATGTTCATCCATCCTTCTATATTTGTTGGCTTTAACCTACTGGAACCTAATGTACAATCTTGGTCATTTTTTGAGGTTTTCAAAAAGAATTTACTAACAATGGAAGCAGTCAAACATTTGTACTCGGAAATCAAAGTTTGTGACAAACATCCTCAGAAAAACATTAGAAGGCAATCTTCAACATTAACACACTAAGAAAAAATATTAGAAGGCAATCTTCATCGAAATCTTCAACATTCAGAATCAAGAGATAGAGAATAATGACAAACTACCCCTGGACAAGCCACCTACCATTCCCACCTTTGATTTGTTACTGCTTCTAGCAATTGAGCTTCAATCCCAGTTGACATAGTTCACATACAAAACGTTTCCTCGTTATATATTATTCATGAGAACCAGTTCACAGCAACTGTGTCCTGCAAAATACATGAGCATTGTAGTGAATACCAGTACACGAACATTTCCACACAACTTTTTGGACGAAAATGCCTAGATCCTTCACCAAAAAACATTCTGCTCAATTGAAGTGGATTCAAGACTCAGCAGTCAAAAATCATTGCCACCAATTAGACAGCTTATACCCCTTTTTTCCATAAATAAGATGGAATAGACAAGCAAAGGATCTACCAGCACAACTTAACAGGAAAAGGAGCACAAGGATTTTTGGCGTTACATGCATGCACACAATTTCAGAATGTGTTGTCCAGGTACAGAGAATAAGCATGCCATGGACTTTTTTAAGTTATGAAATTAGGAAGACATAATGGAGAGTTCTAGCTCATCATGATAAGTCTTGGAAACTTGGGAACAGCATCTCCTCACCTGCTTGATGAGCAGAACAAAAGAGATCAGTAAGGGTTGTCATGAAAGAGCAGAACACAGCCTACACATATATGTCCCCTAATAGGCACATGGTTCAGGGCGAAGGAGGGGTGAAATCTGATTTTCCATGAATGGAAATGCCAGCCCACCAGTTTTGAAATTGCATTGGAATCATCAATGTACAACTAAAGATCGTGAGTCAAAACAGAAAGCTTGCATTCTGTACCAAGAGGAAGAAAAGGAATTAATTAAAAATGGATGGACCTTGGTGCTCCTCTTCTATCGTTTGATTGCCACAATACCCCTGTTCTGGTAAGCCTGTCAACAACAGCCCAGCACTTGAGACATCAAGCTGACAACAGAATTTAGTCACCACCACTTATCTACTCTGCAGAATTAAAAACCTTCTACACTTTTCACTGTAGCAAAAACTTGACTTGCAGATCACATTTATTTCCAGGGCCAAAGAGGCCCTCATTTGCACACAACCTAGCTGCCAACAGACAGGAAGCTGTCAGATGAGTGAAAACCTGGAAAATTCTGTCATTGTTAGCAAGATCCCACAAACTAAGGATTACAATGAGCAAGCCAGTGAATTAGTGAAAGATTCCCAAACTAGAAATGATTCACTCTAATACTCATATACACTGTCTATATCCTCTGTACAGTAGATGTTATCACAAGTCCTCTAAGCTAAAAGTCCTTTTGTAGAGGCCTCTACAAGACTCTACTTAGACCCTACAAGTAGGGCCTCATCAGCAGGCAAAACTTTTGTCACATTGTTGAGATTGTTTTTGCGCATAGCTTGATGCAGTTGCAGAAGCAGTTCTTGGATGTGTTGGCGCTTGGCAGAGACATCTGCTGTCTTGAACCAATTCCTTGTAAGCTGCCATAGCACCAATTACTTCAAAAGGTTACAGAATGACCTTCATGAAATTGAGGTGCTTCTATTGTTGTTGCCATGGCCAATAGTAAGATGCCAATTGAAGCAAGGTCATAACCTGATTTCTACTCCAGATAATGAATATGCAAGAAGAGATCAACTTACAAAATCTGGGATCCCCTGCCTCTGTGGCTGGTAAACTTGTGAAGCTCTAAGAAAGACCTCCACATAGTGCAACAGGAAAAGACCACAGTCACAGAGATTGGTTTGTTGAGGAACCTGGTGCACACACCAGCAACTTAGTTCAGATCATGTAAATGCCTTCAACACGAAGAGAACAACACAGCATCTGGCACCCTCTCAAAAGTACAGCTTGAACCTAGTTCCTCATGAAGGAATTAATCAAAGACAATAGTAGCACCTCGGCACGGTAGAACTGGATATGAGGCAAAACTTCATGTGACAAGTTTCCTGACAGGTGTAGAGTTTGATTTCTTTCCATCCATGCTTCTGAAAGATATCTGCAATAACAGCAAGTAAAAATGAGGAAGAATTCAGAACAGAGGTTTCATGCAACTACCCACACACTCCTTTCAGACCAATTCCAAGAAACCTAGTTGATGAGAGAGATTCAATTGGCAATGACCGCATCTATGGAAGACTAGCAAGCACAGATTGTGCATGAACTAACCTCTGAATGTGCTGTTCCACATCTCCATGGCTGCCTTCAAGAGAATCCAGATGCAGTATACAGGGTGTGGCCAATCTTGAGCTGCTGTGTTCTGTGAAAGAAATTAGGAAATGGTGTAGGTCAGCCTACTCCAGTGAGAAGAATGTTGAGCTACTCTTAGTTGTTGAAGCAATCTATTGAATTGGAAGTACAACCATTTTCTTCAGGTTTCTGGGTATTCCAACATTGGTCTCCAGTATTTGAAATGAACTGATGAAGCATATTCTCACCAGGTGAACATGCAAGGTGACCAAGATGACAAATTATGATGAGGCTCCAGTGAGACCTGCAACCATGCAAGAGGCTTGTAATTCCAATTCACATCAATAGGCAAGGATTCTGTCCTGCACCACAGAGAACTCCTCACAAATGCTAAAAGTACATAACATCATAGAAATAAGATAACAATGTCACAACCTTTCTACCTCTCCCACCTTTCCTGCACACCTTATCAGATTCAAGAAACATTGTGTTTCAGCAAAGCATGACTATACAAGTTCTACAAAACTGTCTAACACAGTAAAGTGCACCTTTGATTCACAGGAATGAAAATGTAGTCTTTGTCAAACAGGTCAACTTTCCGGGTCCATTTCTTTACTCGTTCATATGGACTCTTGCCAGAATCTTGTGAGTTCTTCCCTTGTTCAGAAAGCTTTCTGTAGAAAAAGCTGTTGAAGAAGTAAAACTGAGCTTGGTTCTTTGTTGGAACCCCACCTTGCAGGTACCTGCAGGAGAGGAGTGTCAATGGAGTGGAATAAAACCAGAAAATAGACAGAACAAGATAGAAAACAATGGGGTGATTTCAACAGGCTTTTCAAATCTTTGGGAGACAGCAAAATATCATTGAAATGTCATCTAGCTGACCATCAGGTTGTCTTACTTTATGTAAAAATCAATCACACTGTCACTCAGGAAACCCATTGGTTTCAGCATCTCAAAGTCACTTCGTGTAACTGTGACAGCATCTGAATCATCTCGAGGGTAAACAAGAACCTCAAATTTCTGTACATCTTCACTAATTCTGCAGGAAACAAAACAGGAGCACAGGAGGCAGCATATTAGAACCTTGAGAATAAATTTTAACCCACTCTTAAGAGAATCATCAAAAAAAAGATCTGATTGACCAAGAAGCTACATGCAATGAACCATCACACAAAAATCCAAAATTTAATACAGGAGACATTCCAAACCTGCCAGATATTGAGCTATCTTCTGCCTTGAATCTTGGGACATAGTTTGCCCTGCAAAAACTGTTATCAAATTGTTAATACTCTTAACTTTGGATCCCACAATACAGCTAGATACTTCAATTTGGTAATATACCAGGCTAATGGTAGAGGCATGTGGATTTCACAGCTTTCTGACAAGACTCTTCAGTACCTAAATTTCATGGACAATCCATAATGATAACACAGGAAATAGACCGGCCATCATCAAGTGAGAGACATTGCTTATAACCTTGTTTGATGCACATTATTGCTTAGGTCTCTAAGAGGACTTCTTGCAAGCTGCTCCCTGATTATCTCTGCCTCATCACTGTGTAAACAATGGAGAACACTCTTCAAAATTAGTCAAGCCATGAGATCTTTTTACTTATGAGGAACAAAATACATAAAACAAAAAATCTTTGAACAGATGAATGATTGCATTAAGAGAATTGATACTTTAAAAACACCAGCACTCCAGCAGATGCCTTCATGTGACACAGCAAAATTAGGATGACCAGGATGCAACAAACCTAGTACATCTTCCCCAAATCTCCTTGTACTTTTTGGTCATTGCAAGGATAGTTCGCTGATGCTCAATCCAATCCTTATTGTTGACTTCCAACACATATGTGTCTGTCAAAGGAAGAGACTTGATTGCTTGAGTCCATGACAATTGCAATATTGCATTCCATCAGAATCTCATGCAATTGAGATTGTTAGTGGAAGTGTACACCATAGTGGAATGGTGTTGGATCAAAGCTTTTCAGTGATATAGTTTTACAAGGCTAGCTGGTTTCTCCAAGGATTGTTCATCTAATAGAGGACACTTGTGAAGAGTGCAAGTCCACCTGTATTTTGCTGAAACCTTCCACTTCCTAGAGCAAACTGTTTGAGGGATGCTGGCTTGCATGGCAAGGACTCCTTGTGCACATCTATCCAGACCATTGCCTTTTCTTCAGCCTGCAGGCACATGTAAAATCCCCACACATAAACATTAAGTCTATTTGACATGGAGGCAAACTACAGCAGGGAGACAAACTCTATTGACCACCAAAAGCAGTTGTGAGAGCGAGGTTTTTGGCACTTTACCAAAGGGCTGTGGAATACATAATAGCACATGAACGAACGAATCTCCTCCAGACGCCATGTAATCGAATACTTTTGGCCAAAGCCCTTCACTGCTCGAAATTCGACAAAATGTGACGTGAATCGCATGCTAGGAGCCTTGACATGCTGCAGTCCGAATCTTGCACGGGAAGCAGTCACGATTACCTCGTCTCTGCTTGCTTCATTACGAGAAATTTCCTGCTAAGACCAGAATTGTACCTCCGCTAAGACTGTTAGCACAATACAACGACTCGCAGACAAATCTAGCACAACCTCTCAGTGCAAAAGACAGAAACGCTCGGCAGTTGCTCGGAGTATTCACTGGTAAACAATTTGAGGAAAGTTCAGAAAAGCTTGCCTGAATAGCATTTACAGGTCTCTTCAGTGCAGGACGTCGAAGCCAGTCTGGACGTGGGATTGCTGACGGCAACGGTGTCCCGTTCCTTCTCTTGTCTAGAATCAATGCATCCATACATAGAATGAGTGTGGGACATATGTACACACAGAAATCTTGCCTCAGCAGAAAACGAGTATCCGAATTACACGAGACACGGACTTACAGAATGTCTCAGTGGTTGGCCTGGAAGAGCTGGCGGGCCTGTCCTCCTCTTCTTCGATGAAATCGAAAACGGAAGTCTCTGCTTCAATTTCCACAAGTGGCTTCTGCCTCTTGTTCGCTGTCTCCATATCCTCGAACATTGCGATGCTCCACGCCCCCCAATCCTGAAACGACTCTACAAATCTAGCGCAGAGAATGCGGGTTCCAAAAATTCGACACGGTAGTATACACACAAACTGTTACCAAAAGTGGGCTTCCCGCTAACGAGTTTTCGACGCCGCTAATAAAGCTGGCAAAACGTTTAAGAGGTATAGGCGGGAGAAGAGAGACTTGGATCAAATTCGATGGACCAGCAAATGGAAAAAACATCTTTGATCGCGATTGCCACGGTGTGTTTTGGCAACCTAGAACGGTCTAGACAGAGCGGGAAAACACGACGCAGAAGGGGAGAACAGGAAAATGGACCAAAAAAACCAAACATGACATTGCAGAAAATACCGCAGAGTTGTTTTTTGAAAAGGAAAAATAACCGGGATTGCCTCAAAAGTTTGGATGTAGATTCAAGCGGTGAATCCCAAGGCTAAGCCGGCAAAGGAAGCCGAGCGAAGACGACGGTTCAGTGCAGGTACGAAGCAGCGGAGAGACGAGCGCCACAGCTATGGCGTGGGTTTCTTCGAACGCTCAAAGGCGCGGGAACGATCGAGCCCGTGTCGAGCTCTTGATATGTCAATCGAGATCTCTTCCGCTGTTTTGGGCTTCCGGATTTTCAAGACCTATTTTTTTACCTTCGCATCTTGGCCACCTTCTTGACACCTGGATCTGAGGACGTGGGTTGGTACGTGGGAGTGGCCGGGGCTGAAGCTTACGACATAAGATTGCGCTCTTGACATGTCAATCGAGATCTCTTCCGCTGTTTTGGGCTCCTGGATTTTTAGGACCTACTTGTGCCTTCACCGCTTCTACCTTCTTGACACTTGGATTTCAAAACGTGGGTTGGCCCTGAAGCTTATGACACAAGCTTCATCCATCTTCATCCACATCATCGATAATATGGATTCATCCGTATGGATTACATCAGCTTGGACCCACGTCACTTGGATCCATATTATCAGCGGTTCATTTAGATGAATTATATTTTTGCGAGGATTATTTCATCCGGAAAAATGTTATGCATTGGGGGTTGGCGGTGAGGTTTTGTGGGTTTTTGGGGACAGATTGGATGGAAAAAATGGGTGTCATTTTGTCAGCAAATGGATTATATTATAGCCATCCATGTGAACAATGGTTTTTTTTTCCTCTTCAATTTTACACAGTTGCTCAAGTGACTATCATCCATAAGAATATTTAGCCAAATTTGGCGATATTCAAAATATGAAAATAAAAAAATCTTAAGCACCCTTTGAAATTTCATGTTGTAGGTAGTTGTGACAATTTGTTACGCTATTTTTAAAAATTCTTTTTTGGATTCTTGTTTTCCCAAATTAAGGGAATTTGTAACAGAATCTTCTTTTTTTCAAAAATATTTCTCTTAAAATGGCAAAAGTTCGCAACAAACGAAACCACTGCATGATATATATGAAAGGTTGTATTAGTAATTTTAATTCCATAAAATGTGGCCCTTTTAATATTTATTTATTTAAAGTGTAATGGAATGCCTGAGGAGCGGGGCCTTCTTGAAATATAGGCCTGCCTCTTAAGGCAGCAGTCAAATGAAACAATTATTATTTTTGGAAATTAAGGGTTAACCAACCAAAAATTAATATATTGAAATTCGGTTTTATTTTTTGGGATTTTTTTTTTTAAATGTTTTTCTAAACTTGCCAGACTACTATGTTTGATTTTGAGTGTACAATGAGAATTTTAGAAGGATGATTAAAGGTTTATATTTCATATTTTGCTTGTAGTTGGATTTAGTTAAATCTCGCTTGGGATGATCACCACTTTTTTAAAAATTTCCTATGGGTGATAGGCAGGAGTCGTTTTTATTAAAAAAAACATTACTAAATCATGTGGGGTGTGAAACTTGGACATTGTCGAAATGCATTGTACAATGATGTTTCTTTTCTTGAAAAATTGAATTATGTCATTTTTTAAAATATATTTTTTCAACATTTTGTCTTTTTTATTATCATATTTTTCCAATTTTTTTCATTTATCCTTTTTTGAATTTTTTTTGGTGAACCTACTATGCAAGTATGGTACCCTCAAAACTTTTAAGGGAGAGGCTTTACAAATTCATATAAGATTTCTATAATGGTAGGCAATGTGGTGCTAAAAAAAACTATTATTAATGATTTTAGCTTTTGATTCTAGGAATATCATACCTTTAAAGTTATTCGGTTATTTTTACTATTTATCTTCATTTCTCAGATTTTATTTAAATAATTCCCAAATAATTCCCACCTCCTCTAAGCTTACATAACCAAGCTAAAGTGAGGAAATAATGTTTGAGTTGCCTGTCAAGCCCTTCAATTAGTATTTCTACCATGAGAGATTAAGGCTTAAGCACATGGGTGAGTAGGAAGACAATGAGAAGCATGGAATGGCTGCTTTTTAAATTATTATGAACAAGTTAATTCTAGTGACAATGGTATCGTCAAAGTTGGTATAAGGTTTAGAGTTCACTAGTTGTTTCATCCTATTAAGTAATATTTTGATTTTGAAAGTTGTTTTAAATGAAATGTAAATTTGCCCTTTTCAAATTAATTTTTGTTTTTCAACATCATAGTTATGAATGATGAAAGTGATGCATCTATATTCAATACCTTGTGCACCAATTTGCATCTCTCTTTTTTTCCATGGAATATGAATTTAATTAAATATATTTGAATTGAATTGAATTGAATCTAAATCCAAATGAATTTAAATTTAATTTAGTCGGGTTTGAATTCAATTCAAGTTGCATGCAATGTCATTCAATATCATTAAAGGCAAACAAAGGTAAAAAAGAATGAAAAATGTACGATTTATTTTTTTTAAAGTACATTATGCTTACATTTATCAAAATCAAGATTTTTATGTACAAACATTACACATAAAATGGAACTAGTTCACTTACTAGTACTATTTCATTTCTAACCTATTAATTGAATTGAATGTATTAACAACTTATATATATATATATATTTTAAAATATTGAGGTTAATGCATATCCTATGTGAATTATAAATTGGTTTCAAAATAAACATAACCCCATTGAGGAATTAATTATATTATAATTCTTATCAAACAACCAATATATGGCACCTTATATTTTTACTTGCATATTTTTTGAATTCAAAAAACAGAGTCCCCCCAATAACCCTTTAATGTATTACACCTTTTTGGCCAATTCCTCTTATGGCATTGTAAATTTTGCAATAAATTTATGCATACTAACCACTAGAAAATGGAAGTGACACATTTCACACACTTGTTCAAATGACATTGTTGCACGTTGAATCATTTCTAAGGATCTTGTAACTTGCAAATGAAATCATATGTTGAAAAACAAATTTTCATTTTGCAATGGAATAAAGATAATCATATGGAAAAAACATTTTAAAAAATGACCTCTTTGGTCACATTTAAGCTCAAACCATTTGTGATTTTTTTAATGAAGAACTTGATCACACATCAAGAGTTGGGTTAAGCATGATAAAACCTTGAGTAGTTGCCAACCAATTTATTTGATCTAACTTTGGTACACACCACATTTTTCACAAGGGTGGTGGTAGGTCTTGTAATTCAAAAAATATAACTAATTGCTAATACAAGGAATAGAATTATGGGTAGAAGGAAAGGACACAAGAATCTCAAGCCTATCCCATTAGCAATCAAAGCTCATAACAATTTTTGTTCACTATACCCATGATAACATAAATAATAACAATAAATGTCACAAATTTGAAATAAACACATGAGACTTAGAACTTGCAATAGAAACCTCATAGATGAAATGAATAGTGATAAGAACTTGGATATTTTTTCACGATATTGTTATCAAGATCTTGATTACATAGGGGAAAGTCTCTAATTTTAAACGTACAGTTTTTTCCCAAGAAAAGGTTTGAAATCTTGACATAGACATTGAGACACGAACTTCATAATTCAATAATGAAAATTAATCTTTACATGCCATAGAAATGGTATTGAATCCTACTATATTAATGACATATACAATGTAAATATTTTATTGTAGCATTACTCTAGAATCATATGTCCCATATTGAAACATCACAAAGTTGTGAATAATAATCTCTAAATGCTTTCATGTCATCAATAGTCAAAATTACCAGGCTCATTTTGACTTTCAAAAAAGAAGAAGCACTTGCCATTCTTGTTATTTGCTTCTAAAATTTTAAAAAAATCTTCATACTAATTGCCCCTAAATAATTAAATAAATAGCCAAATCACTTGAATTTTGATTTCATTTAACATGGAATACAAAAGCTCACCTTTTAAAACTCTTCAAGTTTTTCAATTGCCTCTATACAAGTCCAAATAAAAATTGTTTTAAAATTTAATTTGTAAATAACAAAGCAAACAACAATCATTTCAAAAGAAAGTAACAATTATGATAACTCACAAAGAATAATTATGTATCAATCTATATCATTATTCATTATATACATGAAATAACATCTACATAAAATGATAGATTTCAAAATCAATCCACAAGAAAAAAAACATTGTGAACCCTAAAGACCAATCGCTTACATTAATGATGACCTTTTAGGGCACATTACACATAATGATGAACTATTCCATTGACATAAGTGTCAAATGACTATTACTAAACTATACATTCGATATCCCAACTTATATCTATATATTGAAATGAATGTTTGTTCATTTGGTTGGATGTGACCACATTGTGTTGATTCCCACTTTGCTCTTAATACCACCATCATAAACTTCAAATTCCACAAATTAATGTTTAGAACGCATTCAGTCAACACTAACTCAAAATGTTTTAAGTTCAATATCGAATTTGATCATACCCAACATTGATAAAATTTAATTAAAACCATTGTGGGCATGGTGTTGTGTATGTGGACATCACTTATGTGAATGTTCAATCCAAATTTAAAATAGAATGTCATGGGTGCAATGTTGCCTTTGTGAACATAGTTTAAACATTTGACAATTTAATACAAAGTCAATGCACATTGTTTAGGTGAATGTTCAATGCAAAATCAAAACCCATTAAAACATTATGGGTGCATTGTTGTCCTTATGGACATGGTTTCAATGATTCTTGAAAATTCAAAAACCATTAAAGCAATGATGGTGAAATGTTATTCTTAACACTTTCATCATCACCATGATTTTGTGTTAGATCATATTTAAGATTAACAAAAGCCAAGAATAATGCAAACACAAATGTAGGGAGAGTAAGGTAAAAGCATTATGAAGTAGACAACTTTTGTATCTTGTCACAAAAAATTATAAGTAGACACAAAAGATCTTTGATGCATTGAAACTAGAAATATTATTTTATTCAATGATTAATGTGAATTTAATCTTTCACTTTATTACTGTAATTTTTTATAAAAAAATCTTCATGTACATTTAAGTAGATTTTACAAATTTGCATCTACTTGCATGAAGTGTTTAATATTCCAAAATGGGTTACAAGTAGATGAAATATTGAAATATTTATACTTTGAACCTTATAAAATATGTGTGAACTATCAAATTATGCATGTTATAATCATAATACATAAAACTTCTAATGTATAAGTAGGTTTTGAACATGAAATTGGCCCTATCAAGTGCAAATCTACTTCTCACCTAATTTATGAAATCAAAGTTTTTCAAATTTTGTATTCAACTTACCATAAATTAAATTGAGGGCCATTTTTTTTTCATATTTTTACTTTTACAAGTTTTTAATCTACATTCATGTGTTTATATTAAAAACATTGTCATTTCTAAACTACATTTTGGGTGGACTATTTTTTGGTCTACTTGACCATGCCTACAACTAGGAAGTTCTACTAGCTTTGGCTTCTTGGAATAGACATAAACAAATTTTTTTTCAAAAGTTTCTAATAGAAAAAAGGTTAATATTATCTTTTTTTATTTTGAATTTTTAGTATTCCTAAAATCTTAGCACAAGCAAACTCAATATGATTAAAGTGGTTCAATTTCTATAAGGATGATCAATATTTATATAAGAATGTAATCCCCAAAAATTCAACTTGTAATCAAGTAAAATAGTTAAATAATTCACATTGTTTCTCTCTGGAAAAATATTTCTTAAAACATCATTAGAAATACAAATGCACCAAATTTGCAAGGAAAAATGAAATTTTCATACTCAAATCAACTGGAAATATAAGTAGTCCATAACAAAAAATGATTCTAGAGTAGTAGCTAGATAATAAGACGAAGAAAAACAAAATTATGTGGTGGGGAGGTTTTTAATTTGCAATTGAAATCCTATCTTGAAGAAATGGACACTATAGGCAATGTAGTGGAACATGTGACATATGTGACAAGGCCAAACAACACATGGTTATTAAACAACTTTATGTTCCAATTACAATGAACAACATATCATGAAGGCACAATTGTTGATAAACCACAATCTATTGCTTTGGATAAGACAACAATGCAAAGAACAAAATGCTTGATATGAAAAATATGTAGTGAAAGCAATTAATTGAAACCTACATGTTGTTTACAAGGTCCTCCTTCCCACACTAAGGTCAATCCTTGTTGTATGCATAGCAACATTTTTTTCACAAAGTTCCATCCCAAATCTTGTTTACAATATCAAAGTCCTATATTTTTTTCATGAAAATCCTTACAAAAAAGAATTTACTACATTCATTTTGACCACTAACATAGGGTCCAATGGATTTTAGTGTAGTCAAATTCAAGGGGCAAAACTTCATGAGAATCCTTTTATTTGTTAAGTTCATATGGAGTGTCCAAGGCATAAATTTCTCATTCCACAATTGACATACCTCACATGCCTTGTGTATCACTTCATATGCACATAAAATATTAAATCCTTGGAACTATGGGACCTCAATTTACATGTGTAGGTTCTTACAACCATTAAATACCAAAACTACAAATTAAGAAGATTGGGCTAGGTCTTTAAACAATCATTCAAGTTTTGCCCTTTCAAAACAAGTTTATGTATAGGATGTTGACTTATAAGTTTGAGCACAACAATTTTAGCTTAGCAACACTTAACGTAATTGAACTCCAAGCTAAAATATTTGACAAAAACATCATGCTTACAACTAGAGAGAAAATTATATCCTAAGCTTTCACATGGACTTGTAACGTTCTAGCTAATATTTTGGAATCATATATTCATTACAAAATTGTAGGCTAGAGAACCTTTTGACATCATTGGGGGCCATAGAAAATGGGACAAATATCAAGTCTCAACCAATTTTATAAATCCCATGATATACAAAGATGAACCAAATGTAGGATTTGTGTTTATTTTCACAATGGGCACCTGATACAACTACTTTTATTTCATTTGTGGTATAATCTTGTGAATTGCTTATAGCTTAAGTTGTTTCAAAGCTTCAATAGTTTTCAACATTGTGTCATCCAGTTGCACAACTTACTTTCCTTCATGGGCAACTTATAAACAAAGGATTTGGTAGCTCACAAGTACACACATGCCATTGCAAACACATTCATAGGGGTCCAAGCAATTGTTGTTTCAGAAGTTTAGATTTCCTACATTCAAGCCCTTCAATGTGTGTTGTAATTTTCAAATAGTCATTTGCCGATAATAAAGCATCAACCAACATCAACTCTAGTGCCTATGCACATTTCAAAAAAGATGTCATATCCATTAAAAATATATATTATTTTGATTATGGATTTTCCAAAGTCAAAAGTTATTTAATTAAACTAATAGTTGTGAATACCCTTTGTGATGGAAAAGGAAAAAAACCCCAAAGGCAAGTTAAATCAAAGAGTGCACCTTTACTTTAACATGTTCAAATGTACACAATTATTCACAAGTTTGCCTTAATTTCAAGTAGACAATGTATGCTAAAAAGTCCACATACCAAGCCATCCACTTCAATTACAACAAAATATAACAAAAATCCATTATGGCTGACAAAGCCATTATAAAAAATAATTCTAACAAATAATTTTGATGTGTCACCACACAAGAATATCATGAAAAATGCAAAGAACCTTGTTGTTGTCATGTATGTTTCACAAACTTACATTCCTTTGTTCTATATCAAATCTCATCATCTATCATTTTCATGTTCTCTACGCCCACAATCCATACATCTAAATACACAAAGTAAGAACAAGCCTTGAGATAGATCACACTCATGATAGACAAGTTAATATTGAAGGGCTCAAAAAGCCCTACATATCTAGTTTCCAACATATGAAAACTTGGCATGGTTGTCTAAATAATTATGCAAGAATACCAACTTTAAAACCACATGTCATCAATGCACAAGTATTAACACACTCATTGTCCTTCTTGGACCATTTAATATAAATACATCAATTATTATTTATAATCACATCTTATTTATGAAAATTGAAACTATTAGATATACCACAAGTTTTCCAATCTTGTTCAATGTAATGAAACCTGCAAGGCAAACCAAAATCTTAAGAATGAGAACATTAGAATGAATGATCTAAGCATTTGAAATTGAGAAGAAGTGAACATAATCTTTTTGCAACTTTAGGCTTCAAGGTTGCAAACCTTTCTTACCACTATGCCACCTACAATGACACCCATCTCTTCTTCTTTTTTCTCATTAGACATTCAACTAACCAAAACCCAAATGAACATGTAAAATGATCAAACAAACCAATCCACCACATTTTGATCGAATTATATTTTTAAACAAAACAAATAATGACTTGACTATACAAAAAAGTTGCATGACATTAACAAACTAACATGCACAAGTTTACACCAATGAGTCATGTGAATTTATGAAATTAAATGTTTAGGTAAATGATCACAAAAATTGAATGTTTGTGATCAAAATCAACATTCTATGCATGTTACATCACAATTTTATTCCCACTAAGGATTCAAGGCATCTTCTTCTGTAGTCTTTTCATTGTCAATTATGAAGAATTGAATCAAATATGGTAGGGCATGTTTGATGTCTCTTTCTTTAAACTTTGATTCATATTTTTGGTTGCAAACGTCAACATGTGTGAGGTTTTTGTTTTGCATTGCAAGTTCTAATTGTCAAAACACACAAGTCTAACACTAATTTAATTAATACAAAATCGACTAAAATCCAAATAAACAAAAAGTTACCAAGCAATAGTAGTCAAAATGTCATATCACATGGGCTAAGAATGTTGCTTGTTTTAGTGTGAGTTCCAACACCGTCGTTGGATGATAGTTGTTCCTAAAACAAATTTTGGAAATTTTTCCATGAAATTCATCAAATCCGGAGGGGTCATCCCTGCCAAAATCCAAGTATTTGACACATGACTTTCATATGGATAATACAAAAAATTGACATCAAATCAAATCATTTTTATCAAGACAACACAACCATAAAATGAAAATAAATTAAAACATTTGGGCAAACATTATTGCATACGTGTTCAAATTAGGAATTGTACAGATAACATCATAAGGCTCCTTGAATTACCAACCTCTATAATGCAAGAATCAAATCTTGTGCAAAGAAATAAAGACAAAGCCAACTAAATTACCTATACTCAAATCTTTCAATTTCATTATCTATGATTTTAAATGTTCTAAGGAGGCCTTTAAAAGAGGTTTTGAAATCTTCAACAATTGTAAAGTTATTTCTAACCACACATTTAATGTCCATAAACATTTTGTATTTTTTCAACAATCTTAGTCCATGAACTTTATCCATCTACTAAGCCCAAATTTTGTAATTAAAAAAAAAAAATTCCACATAATCTTTCAAAACATCAAAGCTACTAACATTACAACAAAATGCATTTTAGTTCACTATGGTGTCACTAGATTTTGAATGAGTTTGAACATTTTTATCATGGTGAAATTGGTCAACCCCTTAGTGAATAGGGACCAATTGTCACTGACAATGAATTGGTCCACTGGTTCCTAATGAAATACAAAGTTACCAAGCCATTTCACTTACTAATTAATTAACTAGGCAACATGAAAAATCAATTAAATTTAAGTAATTTAATATCTAATATAATATATAATATTATTGATAATTTCATGATTTTTAACCTATGACACATGTCATTACCTATGTTAGGTTAAAAATTTAGCTTAGGTACATAGGCCATGTAAATCAACCTAAGTAAGCACTTATTCTAAGGAATTACATAAGAGAATATTTAGTGAACTTACCACTGTTGACCACAAACACACCATTTGTGAAGTTTGATCCTTTGACCTGTACGATGGAAATAAACACCCTACCATCAAACCACCACACTTGTTGTGATAATGTGTTACATTACATTTATTTATTAAATACTTCATTTTAAACATTACAAAAACAAAAACTTTGAAAATTCATATCTTATTGAGATTTTATCCAAATGAAATTATTAACGTTTTTTTTCCCCAATAATGTACATAATTACATTTATTTCTTTTTAAAAGTGTAAAATATATAAACAAATTTTTAAAATATCAATATTCAATAACATTTCAATGACCATTCTTTTGGGAAAAAAAGTTTAATAAATGAATAATTTTTTTGCTAATATAATAATACTACCTATGTTAGGCTACTTTCAATTATTATAGGGCTATTTTTCATTGTTTTAAGTTATTTCACCTTAATTATTTACGACTATTTTAGGTTATTTCACCTTAGGTTATTTTTTATTATTGTAATTCATTTATGGTTATTCTATGTTTTTTTGCAATTGTAAACTATTTCATTTTAAGTTATTTGTGGTTATTATAAGTTATTTTTTACAATTTTAAATTATTTCATCTTAAGTTATTTATAAAAAAAACTTATAATAACATAAAGTAGAATGACCTTGAATAACCTAAAGTATAGCTTGAAATAACATATATTAACTTAAAATAAAATAAGCTAAGGTATAGCTTAAAGTTAGTTGAATAATTTAATTTAAAATAATTTAAAGTAAAAAACTCATAATAAGCTAGCTAAGATACCTTAAAGTAGAATAACATATAATAGTTTAGGTTATAATAATTTATAATAGTTCATAATAACTTTGGGTATAAAATAAAATAATTAAAATAACCTAAAATAATATAAAATATATCATAAAATAACATAAGATATTTAAAACAACAACATAAAAATAAATAAATTTACCACAGTAAATTATAATAATGAATTATGTCAACTAGTAGTGAAATAAGATGTTTACATAGTGATATTATAATGAAATAACTTTAATTAGGGTGAAATCACTAAAGTGTAATGAACTTATTTCACTTTTAAGGTCCCATAGTGATTTAGGTTAATGAATTACACCCCACTTTTGTACTAATGTAAAAATTACTCCTTGAATGACACTAATGGTTGGATATAATGTGCATTGCATTAATAAAAAAATTAGAATGTGATCATTAACATTTTTTTTGGTGAACACAAGTAATACACAAATTTACACAAACCTTGAATGTTGATTTACAAAATCCCACATAATTATAAAAGTGTGTTACAAACAGACCTTCACATGCTCCGAATTTGCACACTCCAACAACTTCTTATTCTTCATTAAAATTGAATGTAAACTCCCAATGAACTTATCAAATTGTGCACATTGTGAAGAATTTTTTTTTTCAATTTTGCCAAAAGTAGGCAATCAATTGTTGACATTCCATCACTATCAATTCCTATTCCAACATTACCATTGACCTCCATAGGTTTTGTATAAAAGCATGTGGTTCATCAACAACTAGTAAATCACAAGTACATGTGTTCATCATGTTGCAAAGAAAATTTTAGACCAAGTTGATTCATTCATAATCACCAAGCATTTGTGCACAATTTATTATGTTAAAACATAACAAGACAACTTGATTAGTTTCCAAGTGGGACTTCAATATTATAACAAAATTTGCATGTGCAAGAAACTTCAAGTTCAAGAAAATGTGTAAATCTACAAACATTTACAACAAATACCTCCTTGAGCCATGTCATGAAATATAATATGTGATTGTGCAACGGTTGTGTGAGGATTTCCATCATGGAATGGGTGATATTTTTTAGATTAAATATGATTTTAACTTGCTCCTCAAACTCTCATTGAATTTGATGGCATTGGTGCATCATATCTTGCACACCTTTTGTTGACATTGTTCAAATTTCTAAATGCAAAAACTTAACAAAATTGAGTATTGTTATGCATGTGAATAAAATAGATGTAAATAATAAACCATTTTTTATTTTAGTAATAAACAAAATTGTAAACAATACCGTAGTGCTCACCCTAAACCCTGCAGCCCCAGAAAATGGAATTATTTTTTCCCTCCCGTAGGCAGTCCCCGCAGGCCAGATTAAGAGTTTTGCAATCCCGCAGCAGAAAGAAACAATTAATTAAGGGTCCCGCAGGGGAAAATGGCAATACCACAAACAATCAGTACACACAGTCAGTGTCCCCCTCTATATCGTTGGGCTGGCTGAACACGGTTTCATTGCACACTTCTATTTTCCCAAATCTTTCCCAAAGGTCCTGAGGAACCCTTTGCAGCACTCCCTAGCTATTGCTAAGCGAGCGCTCCACAAGCTGAGTTGCCCTACTCCTCGTCTGCCTTTGCACTATCAGAATCCTCTGCTGATGCGCCAGATGCTGCTGCCTTATCAGCAGGGTCTGCGCTCACTGCAGCCGTTCTCTTGCGGATGCTCCTCAAGCGCATGGACAATTTGTCAGCAGGCACCTCAAAGTCTGAGCCCCACTCTGCATCTGACGACCCGCTGCTCAACTCTGACTCTGCATCGCTGTCGTTGTCGTCATCTGCCTCCTCCTCATCTTCGGCAGGCACTTCGTTTGCGTGTGCCAGCTCTGCTACTGACGCTCGCGGCAGTTCTGTTTGCAAGCCTAGCTACACGCACGCGGCTGCGGCCCGGTGCCACGTCCCCTCTTCAAAGATCTGCAAGGTGTTCGCCATGGCGTAGCCATCCAGCATGCGGCGCTGTATTCCCTTGATGCGCTCCCAGCCAGCGTAGATCCAGTGGATGCCCTCATCCCTCAGGCGGCCAATGGAGAGGTCCAGCTTGCAGTCCTTGGGCGCGATGCCCGACTTGACCTGCTCTGCCACGAGGCTTGCTGACCAGTCGCAGAACCTCTGGCATACAACGTTCTTGAACGGCTTGTTGAGGACAATATCTGCCACCTGCGCAATAATGAATGTTTTGTCAACTCACAAATGAGTTTCTTCTTTAAATTGCATCATGGGGAGAGGAAAAAGTAATGCTGCTCAAGCAAGGATTTGATTTCAATGGCTTGACCACAACAACGCAAAGCAATCTCACAGAGCATTAAATGTTAGTGCAAAATCAGAAGACCAATGCAGTCAATTAAAGGAAAAATGTTATCCCTATCAAGAATGGCTACCTGAGCAACCGAGGTAGTCCCTCCCGGCATAAACACGATGTGCATGTATGAAAGGTTCAGCTTCAGTTAGTCCCTGAATGGGGCGCCGCAGTGGACGCTGTAGACATCCAACTGCAGCAACAGCGGCTGCTCGCGAGGAGGTAGCAGGTTAGTGCGCTCCTCGCAGACGCGCACATAGGCTGGGTAGATCAACTGCAGAGAACCAAATGCTATGAGTGACGATGATTTTGAAAAAAATGTTTGTACCAAGTATCGTCCAGAATTACTACATCCCCAGTCAATGTTGCAACCTACGGAGGTATAACAAACCTATTTAGGATATTCACCTTCTCGATCCACTCCTACATGGACTCGAGCGTGCACCAGTGGTTCTTGGTCAAGCTGAAGACGAAGCCAGCTGCCTCAGCCTCGCTGCGCGCCTCCTTCCTAGGCAGGCTCTTCTCCCTCTGGCCGCCGTAGATCAGCTACAGCGCTAGCACAATCCTTGCGAGCGTTGTTGTGACGCAAGCTGTGAGGCCACACTTGTCCTCCTTGTCGGTGACTTGCACCTGCATTCAAAGGTTGCATGTCTCCATCGCAAGAGTTCATTAGCGCATTAACTTGCACAATTTGACCCATTTCATCTTCATGGCAGGCAAGCACGGTGAGGCTTCCTAAAAGATTAGAGCTGCACACTTGTTTCGCGTTCCTAATATCGTATGTGGTTGCCATCCCCATGGGTGTGTACCACACAAATGTTTCGTCCATGTTGAAGACGAGCTCAGGCGGAATCTTGTACAGGTAGCAGCACCATGCCATGCGCAGGTTCATTTCGTCCACCAGACGTTCATAGTCCTTTGGCAGCTTCTGTGCTGCGCCTGTCGCACGCCTGCGCAGAATTCAACTGTACTTAGGTCGCTTGCACAACAGCGGGCGCTTTCAAAGAAATGGCTATAGGCGCCCAAAGTTCTGCTTGGATAAAGAGCACATGTAGTGGCAGAGCTATAAACAATAAGCAGCCCAAGCTCACAAGAAATTGTGCCTGTATTTGAATGTCCATCCCATCTTCTTCCTGAGCAACCTGCGGACAGTTGGCCTACTTGGCCCATAGCGCCCGCCGTTCTTCTTCAGCAGGTCAGGGCGGCGAGCCTCTAGGATGCCGATCATGATGTGCTGTGCGATGACATTGTTGATTGCATTCCCAGCTGTCCTCTGGGCATAGAGAGCTTCGTAAATCTCCTTCTCGACGTCTGGTGCCTGCAGCAGCCAAAATATTTAATTTCACCATATTACAACCATTGGAAGTGTCTCTGGAAGCATGCATATGTCAACGAATGCAAGCCAGACTTTCAGCTCACCTCTACGAAAAGGGTCATCTGATTTCGGCCACCATGGGAAGAAAAGCCAGCTTTGAGCTTGTCTTGGGCCTCTTTGGTGAGGATGAATGGACCAGTTGGGCTTTCCCTCTTCTTGAACCAGCCCCTCAAATAATGTTCTGAGGGGCCCCTCCTTCAGCGCTTTCACAGCAAGCCGCACTCTGTTCTTGGCATGGACGGCTACCAAGATCCTCTCAATGAGGAAGGGCTTCCACCAGTTCTTCTTCTTGTTGCTCTTTGAGGCTAGTTTCTTGCAGACACAAGCCCTTATTAGTGTGGCTCTTCTCTGGAAGCCTATTTTAATCTTATCAGCAGATAGGAAGCAAGAAGCTATTCTGTTCTAGAAGCCAGCTTAGATCTTGTCAGCAGATAGGAAGCAAGAAGTTAATCCTTGCCAGCAAGTGATCAGCTACACACCAAGACATGCCTACCTCGTGAGCTTGCGTCCCGTCGCCTGCTTGCCTTTCAGCTTTGTTTTGTGAACCAGTGGTGGCCTCCCAGGCTTCCTCTTAGGTGGTGCATCTGCTGCTGCTTGGGTTGCAGCCTCCTTATCTGCAAGATCCTTCTCTCTGGCCTTCTCCGCTTGTCTCTGTCGCTGCTCCTCTGCCTCGACCTCGTTGATGCCCTTCTTGAATCTGAACTTGAAGAGTGCCATTTTACTTTGTTGTGCTAAGGCCCTCCGCGGACTCACTGATTTCCGCGCCAAGCCCTTTATTTTTGAACCCTGCACCAACTTCCCCGTAGTGGCTCGGACCCTATTATTTATTTCCCCGCAGAATATTTTCCCGCACCCTCTAGAGACTATTTTCCTATCCCTGCACCCTCGATGAGCAATTATTTATGTGCAGGGTTTAGGGTGAGCACTACGGTAAATGACATATGTATTGTACCAACAAACAAAATTGCAAATAATAAACCATTTTTATATTACAACAACAACAAAACTACATATAAGAATCAAGACAAGTACATGCTTGAAATATCTAATTTTTTACACAAAGCTTGGTCTTTCTCTTGCACCTCTAGATATCAAGAAGAATATACCTACAAGAAAAACACATACAATTTCCCAAAATCCTAAACTTAATGGAGGGAAACCCACAATCTTGACTGGGGGGAAAAACCTAAACCTCATTATTGCTTGTAGATTCATAAGTATTTTTAATAACCAACTTAAGATGGTATTGAAATTGTGAGATATTGAAGTTAATTGAGAAATAATTCTTTATTGTTGCAATGAAATTTGTCCTACCCCAAAATTGGGGTCTGGAACTACCACCACAAGAAAATTGGAGTGAAAATCAATACCCATGGAACTTGAACACCATGGGCTCCACATGCTTGAGTGGAAACAATGTTTAATAATCTAAAATTTATAATTTGGGGGACAAGTTAGCAAGGAAGTTACGCTAACAAGATCCAAATCAAATAATTGTGATAAATTCAATTTGTCAATGGTATAACAAATAACCAATCATGCTCATCCTTTCAAAGATACATGGAAACAATTTATACATCCTAACTTTTCAAGATCCACATCATAGGTAAGAAAAGCTCATGACAACACTCACCTTCAAAATTGTTGAAGCATATTTTGGTAAAACTCCCTCTTGTCAATGGTATAATAAACAACCAATCATTTTTCATTCCTTCAAAGGTACATGGGAATAGTTTATAGATGTCCTAACTTTTCAAGATCCACATCATAAATAAGTAAAGTTCATGACAACACTCACCTTCAAAATTGTTGAAATGGATTTCAGTAAAGCTCCCTCCTATTTTTATTCACAATAAACTCACATCAAATTGGAATCATGCACCTTTGTTAAATTGGAGACTTTGCCTTGAGGCTCATCTTGTGAAAATCTTAAAAGAAATCTTAGAAGAAACAATCATACAAAGACTTTAAAATGCCTCTAAAAACATTCACCTTCCACCTTCAGAAAGGATCCTTCTAAAAACTTACAAAGTTCACATCAATGCATGGTTTTATTAAACTATCAAATGTTGGAGTATTTGGGAACTTCAGATGATTATACATCCATATAACTAGATCTACTCCCATTCAAAATAAAATCAATCCCAACATTATTTGTGAAGCAAACAATAGTGAATAAGTGTTCCTTTGCATTATATTACCACATTTAAAAGGTTTATGGGTCACACATCAACAACCTTGAGATGTCCCAACTAACTATTATTACACATCATGCATTCAAAAATTGTGTCAAGATTCACCTCCACCAAGACTTGTCACCTCATTATAAAAAAGCCTTGGACCATCATCATGACCTCATTGATGTGTTATGTTGTGAAAAAATATAGTAAAGATCCTAAGAAATTCATAGATCATGGGACTATGTTGTCATGTGGCAAGATACATGTTGAGACTTTGGTCATGCTTATGGCATTTTGGAAGAAACATTGCCCCAATATTCTAATCCTTATAATTCAAAAGCTTATGGTACTCCCATTTTCTTCATGGACTTTGAAGTCTTTTAATGATTTTTGTTTGTGTCTTTTTATCCCTATTCAAATGCACCATGTAAATTTGTTAGTACAAGGGGAAAAAATGAGCAATGCTTTTACTTCTTCCAGGTAGGCTTGAGTTATTTATGGTGAGATTGGGAAAAAGGACAATTGATTAATTTGTTTTCCTTTCACGAAATTTTGGTACCAATCATTGTTGCAAATTATAGGTATAAAACATTGTGGAACCTAAAAGAAGCTTTGATGTTATTCTTAAAATGTTTTCAATCATTGAATGAATTTAATAGTTGTAATATGTTACGCAAGTGCAAGTAGTAACTCCTTTTATTGCAACTAGTGTGTACCCGGTGCATAATGCACCCGTGCCCCCCC
>Ga0209611_10001362_pt1 | contig 41237 bp, 24 predicted proteins | sample S1TSphgellanicum_3_FD_187693 | JGI IMG/M metagenome (GOLD analysis project Ga0209611, IMG submission 187693) | Host-associated microbial communities from peat moss isolated from Minnesota, USA - S1T2_Fc - Sphagnum magellanicum MG (SPAdes) (version 2) | ecosystem: Host-associated > Plants > Peat... | reverse complement strand
CCCCCCCCGTTTTCCCCCCCTCTTTGCCCACTTTTGCTCCCCAAATTGGAAAACAAACACCCACCCACCCCCAAAATAACACTAAAAGTCCCCTTAGAGAAGGGGGGAGAGGGGGGGAGGAGAGAAAAGAAAAAACCAGCACCCACGTAGGTACTTGTTCAAGCGTGACCTGGTCCCATAAAGCCGCCGCACTAATTGATACCAAATTTAATAACCCACGCTTAATTTCTATTGGTCGTCAAAAAAAAACAACCAATCAGGTGGCCGCAAACACCTCCTTCCGAAAATTAGGTGTACTACTACTACCTAGCTGACGAGCACAAAACCACCGTAGTTTCTTTTTTTTTTTAAATAGAAAATTTAGAAAAAAATTAGTAAGTTTCTCTGAACTGTCGTGGCTGCTTTGCATTATTGTGGTACTTACCTACCTACTTATCTAGGTACCTAAACCTGTAAACCTATCCATTCTAGGTACCCTAATTAAGGATCCTATGACAAGGTATCTACTGTCTAGACTGCAATGTAGGTTTCTTTTCCGTGCAATAAGGCTGGTTGGTTGGTAGGTACTAGGTACCTTTGTTTTTAGTAGGCCTATATTAAGCTTTATTCACATATGACAAGCTACCTACACACTGCAGTCTTAGGTGTCTAGTGTGTGTGTAAGTAGGTAGGTAGGTACTAGGTACTAAGTACCTTTATTATTGGTAGGGTATGTACACTGCAAGTTAGGTGTTCCTTTCATCCACAAGTGGGTAGGTAGGTTTTATTCGTACAGGCGGTTGGTTGGTCGGTCGGTCAGCCAGTCTGTCTGTTCCAAGGGAGGTAGGTAAGTAAGTAGGTAGGTAGCTTCTTTTTGTAGCTTAGTCGGCTCCTCTGCTCTAGAACCAAAAAGAAAGAAATACGTTGAGGAAAAAGAAGAAGAAGAAGAAGGCATGCCGTAAATTGGTGATCATCTTTACAAGATGATTAAGCCAAATTTGGCTATCGACTAGGCACACTCAGGCAGAGTTCAACTGTTTTTATGTTGGCAAATTGGCGATCATCCTCAAGAAGATTAATTTGGCTATAGATCAGGCACTCCCAGGCAGGGTTTTTTTTCTTCAATTGTGTGATGTAGCCAAATTGGCATTCATTCACAAGAAGATTTTAGCCAAATTTGGTTATAGATCAGTTCTGAAAGTAAGACTTTTCACGATCTTCACAGTTTTGGCCACTTGCTAGAACGCAAAAGAGAAATCTGGCGATTTTTCGAAAACAGAAAAACAGAGGGGGTCGAAATCTGGCGAGTGGAATACCAAAAAAAATACGCATTAGTATTCTTGGCCCTTTTGGCGGAAAAAAAATCCTCAATTGACTAACTTTAGCGAGGAAAAATAGAAAAAGAAACGCCGGGTGTTTGCAAAAGAAAGCAAAATGAAGTGTACAGAACAAAAGAAAATACGGTTGCGTACAGAACACGAAATACGGTTGCGTACATACTGCCACCCGCCGTTGCTGCGGCAGCGGCGACGACGACGACGACGCCGTTGCCGGACATGAACTCCTTCTCCCTCTCGCGACGAGTCTCGTCTCTGTCCGCCCGCGATTCGTGCGACCCATCGTCACAAACTCGACAGGGAAGCATCGGAGAGAGAAAAAAACAAAAAAATATTCCATTGCAGAAGATCGGTCGCTGGAGTTTCATGTTTCAAACAATCTCTCTCTCTCTCTCTCTCTCTTCTCTCTCTCATTATATATACTTTCGTCTTCAATATCCATATCCATCAGCGACAACAAGAATAGCTCTACTTTGTTCATTCAGGAAGAAAACAAGATCACAAGTTTCATTCCTTTTACTGTAGAAACAAACAAAAGCCAGCCAGCATCGCAGTATCTGTAGCTATAAAGCTGTCACCACTTTTCTTCTCTAGTTTCATGTATCACTCGTCATATATCTCTTAGACCTCCAGCGTGTTTCAACCCATCGATATACAGTTTCTTGTTCCTATTCTTCTTACCTCCGTGGTTTTTAGGTTTTGTGTGGAAGTGGTTCTGGGTTCTGTGTTTTTTCTTTCTCTGCGGTGAGCAGTATTGGTGTTGTGTGTTTTTGGGTTGTGGGGTTTTTTTTTGGTGGTCTTGTTCGGGTTTTGGATACTATGGAAGAAGTTGTGGAGCAAGTAGATCAGGAGGTTGTGAGTTCGCCCGTCAAACGGGCAAGGTCGGAAAGTAGCGCTGTTGTCGCAGGAGGCGACTACTGTGCAGTGCAGGGGCAAGAAACTGAATTAGAGGATTTCGTCGTCACGGCTCCGCCCAGGAAGAAGTTGTGCATCGAAGACGCGACTGACCTGCCATCTATTATTTCAAATGTGTTGGAGCTCGAAGACTTGGAGTTACGTGGAGCTGATGAGAACAGTAATAGTAATAGCTGCAGTGCCGGCCACGAAAACAGCTGTGTCTTGAATAGCAGTGATGAAGAAGTTGGCAGCTATGCCGCTGCTGGAGGCCAGACTAGTGCTGCCTTGCTACCGGAGCATGCAGTTGTCATCCACTCGCTGTTTCGCGAAGAACAGGAGGAGTCGGAATGCTCACCTTTGGACAAAGAGTCTGACGCAGCTCGGGTGCTAAGAAGTTTAGAAGAGGAGTTGGGCGTGTCGTCTGATTCTGACGATGATTACGCCTCTTCTATCTCCAGTTGCATGCCTACTTCGGCGCCTCAAGATCAGGCGCTTGTCGATGCCGCTCTCAGTAGTTGGGGTGAAGAGATTTGGAACTCCACCTCGGTCTCTAATGCAGCTGGAGACGACGTCGTCTCAGTTTTGGCCGGCACGACTTTCGAGGCTCATCAAGTGCAGGACGGATCATCAGCGCAAGTCGACATTGGTTTCCTTAATGAGGCTTCCGATGACGAGCTGGGCATACCACCAAGCCCTAATTCTCAGAGAGTCTTCGCTGATGAAGATGTGAAAGAGATTTGTGAAGAAAACATGAGCAAGCTTTCCGATCAAGCCAGAACAGAGCATTTTGCTGCAGTGGAGGACGACGGTCTGTGTGCTGAACCGGTGCCTGCAGAGACTACCCATCTGCACGAGGCCGTGAGTCGGGCTTTGCAGGAAACTTCTCCTGAGTCTACTGGCTTCGAAGCTGATCCAGATTGGCTGAATATGCCAGTGGGAAGTCTAGATTTTCTTCTGGATTTTTCTACTGGCAGTTATGTACCCGTAGCAACATAGCAGCAACATTTTTTATAGCCAACCCCACCAACCCAAGTCTTTGCTGAAAGCTTTGTAGCCAGCTTTGCATAGGTACTTGCTAGGGTTTTGAGTTTTGGGCTTGTGGAGCTAGCTTGATTGCTTCGTTTGAATCCAGGAGGTTGTTGTGAATAGTGTGAGAATCATCAGAAACAGGTTTTTTTGTTTCCAAGCTGTGAATACCAAGGAAGGAAAGAACCAACAACCCAGGCAGGAAAGCAGGTTTTGTAGATAGTTTTTTTTTGCCTGCAGCAGGTCGCATTGACCCAAAAATTCGAATGTAACGAAATCCAAATCTTTTTTCTCTTTCGCCACAAACTTCTTCTTCGTCTAGTGTTTTGCAGATTTGGGTTGAATGATCATTTTGAAATTTCTGCTGAACCCTGCATCTTGTTTCCTCGCAACTTCCTATCTGGGTATTTTTCAGAGCTTTATATAATGCTTGATCTTCCTATTGAATTTCTGAATTCCGCATATAATTTGTTGTAGCTTGGTATCATTGTTGTTCTGAATAGTTATTTTGGGTGATCTTTTTTGGATTTCAAAACTCTTGCATATAATTTCTCGCAACAGATAATCGATTCTTTTCAGGCAGGCAGGTTTTGTAGATAGTTCTGTTGGGTGCTTATTTGGGTGATCTTTTGAACTTCTGAACTTATACCTGTTTTTTAGGTGCATATTTGGGCTCTCTTTAAAACTTCTTATAACTCTGCATGGAATTTCTTCCAACTTACATATGTGATTTTTGGGGTGTGTAGCATATTTGGGTTATGGTTTTTGAATTTCCAAAATCTGTTTGAGTATTATGTAAATTTTTCCTCCACAATATTGTTTTTAGCTTCCTGAGCAAGATAGTGTGTTTTTAATGAGAGTTGTATGTTAATATACCCTTCTTCTCACATCTTTTCACTTTAGCCTGGGGTTTGGGTAAGGGCATTATCAAAATAAAGAGTCTTCCTATTGCACAAATCTATTTTCTGCCTATCAGGTGAACCCTCATTTTGGTACTGTGGTGGGGTGTTAGCCTGAGGCATGTGATTATTACTCAAATGGACAACAAATCTCTCTATCTCTCATCTGTCTGCTTGCTGGATCTGTCCATTTCAACCCAACAAATGCCAACTCATTGACTGGAGTGAAGGATTCTTTTCAAGTCAATTGTCCCCAGCAAAGATTTTCACTAAATCTTGTGGTGTCACTGGGATCTTATCTCATCAGTTATACTCTTTTTATTAATGAAAAATAAAATGGGTTTTGCTTTTCCAAGAGTAAAGGATTTGGTGATTGGAATATAAAAAGGTCATTAGGAGATAAAAGATCATCCCATCAAATTTTCAACCTGAAAACTCTGAAGCTGGAATCATCTGTTCCATTCTGGCATTTTCTTGTTGTGTAAGTTCGCTCACAACTTTCAGAGTCTCCTCTGTACCTGATCGATCATACATGAAATTCTTGTGTGATCCTCCTCCTGACTTTTTAAATATCTGATTGGCCTATTGCAAGACAAAGTTGAAACTATGGATGTTCCCCAAAATAGAAGATTCTATGGAAAGATGAAGTGCCTTCCCCTTTGGCCCAACTATAGAGGTGAGAAGGGGAAGACTTTGGGCAAAACATATGGGATTAAAGCCAGGTGCTATTGGGAACACCGTTGGGGAACCCATTGGAAACTTGAAGGGAACATGTTAGGAACAAAGGAAAAATGAACAAAAATCTTCCCTCCATCCCCACCCCCAAAAACTTAAAAGAAAGATAAAATCAAAGCACTTTGAGTGCATGCTTAGCCTTTCCATTGGATGCCTTCCAAAATTTCTATGTTCCAAAAAACTATTCGGTGACAACAATGCAGGAGTCAGAAATTTGGCACTAAATGTGAAGACACCCTAAAAGAAGGCAAGTGTATCTCTTTCACCCTTCAAACTGAGACCATGCCAAATATAGATATACTAGTGTGAACCCTGTGCATAATGCACAGGTGTGTTATTTCAACAATGTTTGGTTGATTTTTTGATTTTTTTAAAAAACTTTTCTTTTCAAACAACTGTCCATGGCCACTGTCCATCCACAGTCACTATCACAGACAGACCAAGTGAATTAATATATATGATAGATAGAAACATACATACATAGATGTAAAAAATAGAAGATCTAGAAAGAGACAAAGATAGGGAAAGGAAATATTGTGTGTGCTGCAAGGATTTCTTTGTGGAGGGTCCAAGAAGAGGGGGAAGAAGATAGGATATGTGTCGTCTATCCTTCCCCTTTTGGATAAAAATAAGGTGATTGTACCACTTGTCTGGCAAGGGATTTTACAAAGGAAATGCTGGACTGTCCATAGAGGTGCCAACTAACCCATTGTTTATTGAATGCTCTGACCTCTGACCTCCCACCCAAGCAGGAGCCTTAGTTACTACCCAACCAACCCTCAATCCTTTGTCAATCCTCTGCCTTGCCTGGTTATTTATTTGTGGTTACCTTGCTTTGTAGAGCAGCTCCCACCAGCAGCAGTAAAATGAATGGCTTTGTACTCTCCACTTCAAATGAAGTAGAGCTTTCCCAAATACCCTTGGAAAATGGGTTAGGATCACTTTCAATGAAGTCTCTTGCTTCCCAAATACCCTTGGAAAATGGGTTTGGATTACTTTCAATGAAGTCTCTTGCTTCCCAAATACCCTTGGAAAATGGGTTTGGATTAGGTACACACCTGGAACATACCAACGAAAAATCAGCCTGAGGACCAGGCTCAGGATCATGCTCATATCAGAGCTTAGAAACAGGTGCTATATCTACAACAGGCTGGTATGAATATTTCTACAAAAAAATAAAGGAAAAACACCCCGCAACTGAGCAGGAGAAGACAAATACAAAGTATCGAAGTCCAAACAAAAAACACAATTTAAAAAAAAAGACAACACTTGAAATCCTAAAATGCACAATGGGGAGCCCTAAGAGGAAAAATCAAGTAGCCTAAGATCTAAACCCATCACCAGTAGCACAAAGCAAGTTGTGCAAGGAGATGATGAACAGCAAAACTTGAAAGAACACCAAGCCTAGAAGAGGCCTCTCTTGCTGCTGCAAATGATTTCTAAAAGGATCCAATAGCCATATCAGGCTGATATATATATATATATATATATATATATATATATATATCCAATAGCAGTACTAGCCGGTATATTCAACAGCCAATATTGCCCAACATTGGTTTGGACTTTGGCCATTTGGACAAATGTCTCACACTGGTATTGGGATTAATTTCATTTTCATATATTAGGCTCTTATCAATAATTGCCAAAATAGTTTAGAGCTCGTGAGTATGAGTGTAAACATTGAAACACTACATGCCAGGTGGTTAAGTAGATGTATCTGGGTGAGCTCAAAATCTGTTAAAGCATTTTTATTTCAAATTACAACTTCAATTCAAGTGATGTCACTAACTTTTCCAAATACATACCCTTGTCTATAATACCATAATGATCTAATTCATGTGTATAGAAAAAGCACAAAACCATTGTTTCATTCAATATCCCAAACTTAGAAAACAAGTAAAAGCATTCACATTTGAAATTTTACCACAACAACGAACTCATAACAAGATCAACAATCTTCAAAAACCTTTCATAAACATGAAATAATTTATTAGGCATTTTGAGCACGTGTCACTTTTACACATCGCTTTTTACCTTATGCCTTCCATTCCAACTCATAAAAATCAAATCAAATTCATAGGAACTTCATAACTATATGCAACCCAAACATAGATAAAAATTGTTGGAACTTGGGTATGAAGAGAAATTACACCCGACAAACAGAAAAAACTTTGAGTATGAACATGTAGAATAATAGTTTAAACGAACTTTCACAAAGACCCATGACATCTCTTGGGTATGACCAGATCCTATACCAAGAGGGTAAGGGTTTGGCCTACATATTCCCTAAACCAACTACCTGTGCTATTTACCCACTTACATAGGTAAGTAATTATCTAAGTTATATGAGTTGAAGGTAGTAGGGTTTGTTTACAAGATAGGGTACCAAAGTGGAACACCTAGTAAGTCATAACAGGTTTCTAAGGGATGGTTCAATTGTGATCGGTGAGTGCTTGGTTCACTCTAGCCATTTAGTTGCATCTGCATTTAATTCACTGCACATGTTTAGGGTTTAGGGTTTAATGCAAACCAACACCCATTCACCATGCAAGTTGGATGGTGCATGAACAGAAAAAACTCTTGTTCCATTGTATTCCTATCACATAGCTAACCATGATGTTTAGCTATGTACTAAGTATTAACCATTCACTATGCATCTACCTACTTAGTAACAACCAAATGCCTTACTATCTATTTATATATAAAGGTGCCACTTACATTCCCTACCTATGTAGCTCCAATACTTAATGCTTACCCACTTACATAGGTAGTTACCAAGGTAGGGGAAGGGGGAAGTACTAAGGTTTGAAGGATAGGTTACAATGGTGGGATCATTAGTGTACAGTGAATTATCTGCTTAACAAGATTTATATTACTATACAGATACCCAGTGAGCTTATTATAGACTACCTACAGGTTAACCACCTGCCAGTTAACCATTGTAGAAATCACGAGTCAATTGGTCACTCATGTGGTTACCAAGGGGTCAAACCTGAAAGAGTTGGACAATTAGTGCTGTGTCTATTTTACAAGGGTTAAACCGAGGTCACAGGGTTACTCTAGTATGAGTAGGATTCTTTTGGTCAATTGGTGAGCTGAAAACCATTAGGTTAACCTATGGGTTAAGTATTTGGAAAAGATTGGACAATTCATGTTATGACAAATAGTTAGAAAGTGACCATCTCCAGGGAGAAGGTAGGTACCTAGTAACTCCCTAGGTATTAGAGAGTCTTTCTTGGGTTCTCAAAAGGGCACAGGGCCTTTGGACTCTTGGGTGTGTCTTTGTACTATTGGAGATATTGGGTGGTAAGTGTCTTGTTCAAAGCCTAAATCAGGGTATGGCCCCTAAATGGCCTCACTTAAGAAGGTGAAGGTACCAGTGTAAGTGCTGGTTCACCTTGGCTGGCAAGGATTTGCTATCAAACTTCATTAAATTAATAGGGCAATTTCCATTAGATCATAATCTACTAACTCAACCTTCATCATTCATGGACCCTTAACTTATACTATTGCTCTTCATCATCTTCTTCTTCTTGGGTTATGCACAATTTTAAAATTATTTTTGTTCAAACTCAAATGCACAATTATGTCTAGTCAATTTGTTGCTCAATCAACAACAACATTTTTATCCATGTAATTTCACTTCCTTTGAAATCCTGTGTTTGCATAGTGAATTACTTCAAATCCCATTTTGAATGAACTCCAGAGACAATTAGCTAAACTGCAACAACAGGCTGACCATTCTTTGGGTTCGGATGTACTAACTAGCCTATGTGCACAACCAACAAGAATTCGCTGAACACAGAAGAGTGGAGGACTGCAATTATAAGTTGTTGGTATCTCGGAGACTGCACTTATAAGTGTTGTGAGTTTTGGGTTTTGTAGCTTCTTCACAAGGACCCAAAGTACAATGTAAACAAACTGCCTCTAATAAGCATAAAAATTTGACTACCTATTCAGAAATCTGCCAGATTCTGTCTTGCAAATAGGGTGTTCTGAAGAGCTGCCAGTTTCATGCTCAGAGAGATATTGTTTTATGTAACTAGATGGCTAATAAGCTTCAGTATTGACAACTCCACTGCACAGTAACAACATTATTCAGTTCTCCTCGATGATTGTCAGTTTGTGTTCAGATTTATGAAAGCTAATGTACCTAGATCATAATAGATGGTAGCATCAATCTTCTGGTACTGTACTTACCATTGATAATTGGCAACATTTGTCAATACATCTATTTTAGTTTTAAATTTTTTTTTCCATAATAAGTTTTGGGTTGATTTCTTCAATCATTCAGTAGGGTGAAGTCTGCATTTTTTTTTTCCCCCCAAGTTGCCCTTTTGTGACTTAATTAACGCTGAACATCGGGTCACATGTAAGGTATTTAAAGGCTAAATTCGATCAATTTCCTTGTGTGCTCGTCTCTCCTCCTGTATATAGTCAAGGTTATAATATTAGTGCATATCTATGTATATTTTAGTATACATAGATATATAGGTTCTGTGGAATAATAAGCTTGTTTCTGGCTATGTGACCATTGTGATTGTTCAAATTGGTGGATTGAATTTGTTTCTAAAAGTTGCCTTTGTTGTTTATATGTTGCATGTCTTGTGCATGTGGCTTATGCAAAAGATTGCAAGCGACTTCATAAACAGAAATTCTTAAAACAACACATGCTTCTCTGATTTTAGAGCCAGGTGCAGAAACCCTAATAATTATGTGTAGAATTCAACTTTGCAACCTCTTCCTCTTAGCAATAAACAGGGTTATGGCGAAGAATACTTGTGCTGTTTGTTTATTTCAGAACAGTTTATGAGTTTTTCACGAGATTTCTTTTCCTGATCTGTCACTTATTAACAGATATATTCTAGTATCTTCAACACAAATCTTTTGTTGTCACCTTTTCTAGTGTTGGGGTTATGAGCGATCATAATCCTGCAAATGAGTGACCACAAACTGCAAGAAATTGTAACAAAGAGTAAAAGCTTTCTCCAAAGCCTCAAACCCCTCTTGCAACAAGCACAACAGAAGATGGGTTTTCAGTTTAGAGCTCTTGGAAGCCCAGATTTATTCTTCCCCAGGGGAGGATGGGAGGCGTGTTAATCTTTGTTTGGTTCTAGGAGTCCCAAAAGAAACAATTTCCTTCTTTGACATTATTTGCATGCACTTTGTTTGATTAGGAATGGGTTTGCAAGCCATGATGCTCGGCATGCTTTCTTCAAAGCAACTAGGGGGTCCAAGTACATTAAATCTCCTACAATGTCACCCATCCCATTGCCATTGAAGTGAGAACTTAACTTCAGATTTCTTATGAAAAACCCAACTGTGAAAAAAACTTTTTTTTTAATTTAATTAATTTCCAAACATAAAAATCACTCTAAATTCAATAACTTTTGCTCCATTGGTTTGAAAATTGCAAAACAATAAACAGGCACATCGCCTCATCACAGGGCTTCTAGACGTACCAAAAGCACAACAAAGGCCCTATGGTTTGGGAGGGTTATGGCATGTATGATTATATCCAAACAAACAAAACAAGACAAACACTTAATATACAGAAGACAGACCTCAAGTTAGTCTTAGTACAAAAAACAAATTCCTACCACACCAGCCACTAAAAATCAGAGAAAGATTGTGAAGGAACTAAGCAGGGACAAATCTATGACCAAACCGCAGTATTCACTTGTGAGACAAGGAGCTTGGGTTGTCATAAGGAATGAGCAAGCTCACTCTCAATACAGCTACATAGGATTTTAAGGCAACCTGAATGGAATTGAGAACACGACCAGCGTGGGGTGGATATTAGAAATTGTTTAAAATAATTGGAAGTTGACGAGGAGGTTATTAAGATACATAACCATGGTTCTCAAAAAAAATCTAACATATTTTCATATATACCTGCAGCTTTCAAAAAAACTAGGAGCAGGTCAAACAACCTTCTATAAAACCGTCAATTCTTTGCCAGCATTATATGAAACCCATCTTGAGGTTCTTTTGATTCTGAAAATTTTCAGAGAACCTGAACCATAAGTTCTTTGAATTCTAAATTTTTATAATATATCAAAACAGCAGGTTATTTGAAAATCAAATTACCATCCAACACTGGAAATGACCCAATACTAAGGTTTATAGCCTATTTCAGATCTGAGAACATAACAGCAACCAAACAGGCAAGCCAACACTGGAAATGACCCAATACTAAGGTTTATAGCCTATTTCAGATATGAGAACATAACAGCAACCAAACAGGCAAGCCAACACTGAAAATGACCCAATACTAAGGTATATAGCCTATTTCAGATCTGAGAACATAACAGCAACCAAACAGGCAGGTGTGAAAAAAGAGGAAACCTAACACTGAAGAAATCAAAAGGAAACCAAAACAGAGGAGCAGTTCCCATAACAGCAACAGTTACATGCATGTTCAGGTACCTTCAATTGCAACAATGTCTCACATTGACCAGTGTTGGGAGGTTCTCTCTTCCTCAAAGAAAGAACCAGTAGGTAAGGGTAGGTATACGGACCCTTCAACAATGGTTCTAAAAGAAGTCAGAGTAACAGTTCTAAACCTTTGCCAGGGGTTCTCAAAAATCATAGAGCTGTTTTTCACCCTTAACTGGAGTTCTAAAGTTTGTAAAAATCAGGTCCAAGAACCTACCATAAAACACTGGTTCTTTGTGGATTCTTTCATGAAACCAACTGTTCTGTGATTCTGAGAATTGTCAGACAACCAGAACTGGAGGGTTATTTGATTTCTTTTTTATAAGTTTTATAAAACTGAGACCCAAAGTTATTAACAAAATCAAAGAACCTGCACAACACTAAAATGGAAAAGAAAGAAAGAAGAACCACGACGGAAAACTTTTAAGAGACAAATCCAGGACAAAGTGGGCTTTGAAAAGCTCTCCATTTAGGATAACAAGGCCCCCTGAAATAATCATTTCGAAATTTCCAAAGGTCGAATTCATAGAATCTATTTTGACAATATGCAATCTCCATGAATGGTATGTGTCCAAAAGAAGCTAGAGAGTGACAAAAATTTCTCACCTTCCTAGAAACAGCTGATGGCAGATACATACCAGTTGAAATCATGTTGAGAGTCTTAATGACCTGATTGGTGGCCATACCCACATTACATCAATCCGTAAATGCATCCAATCACATTTTTATGTGCCTAAACACCCTGTGAGAGACAACCCTGCATATCAGATCTGGATCTGGTACCATAACAACAAAAGCTTGGATTGAAATCTCCATGACACACCTACACCATCAAGGTCAAAAATTGAGGAACCTGCCAGTTGGGTTAGATGATCAAATCATTAACCTCATGACTTTAAGAGTGCATTCTTTGACTTAGTTGTTCACAGGTTGTCTGTGTGTTTCTACTTGTGTTGTTGTGAGACACAGGAAAAAGCAACTCATGCACAAAAACTGCTCAATAAAAAATACAGACTGTATTCACAACCTTGCTTGCTTGCTTGCCATATGGTAATTATAGCTCAATTTCAGAGAGGGACAATGAGAGACAAACCACTTTCCATTGAAGAGGTCAGGAGTGTGTTTCTTTATCCCCATAAGTTTGCAAGTGAACAAGAACCAAAAAGTGTTTGTTGGGTCCCTTTCTATCAAGAGAAACCACCAAGAGAAATGTAGGAAAGTTGACAGATAAGCAACGATTAGTGATTATCTCACCACCTATGGAGGGTAATTCACCACTTGGTGGCGTATCTACAAAGCAATTAAAAACTAGAGTTTGGGACGAAGCATAGTTTACCATAATTAATTCTCCTCGGCACTTTTCAGATCATTAAAAGATCATAAAACAACAACACATGTAGAAGTATATTTAACGCTTCTCTTCTATAGTTTTGCATAGTCAATTGTGAGAAAGGAAAGTTATGATTAGACATTGTTAGAAGTTAGAAGTGGACTGACCCAAAACCGTCTATCTATTGCTCCTTCCAAATGCGACCAGTGACGCGAAGTTTGAGCTCCTTGCGGTTGCCACCTGAGAAGAAGAGGGCCATATTTCTTTGAATAATTAGACCGTCGTGACTGTCCCGCACTTTGCGATGACTGTCACGAATGCTGCGTGGCACTCCCTGCCAGATCAACCTGCGTCCATTGGCCCCCACTTCCAAGCTGTAACTGAAATTCTTGGCCTCATTGTCGTCTCCCATAAACCGTAGAAAGGCCATGTATACAGGTGCCATGCCGAGCTGGAATGCCTCAAAATGCAGGCAAAAGTGCTGCCCAAAGCAATTGAAAACCTGAATAATAAATATAGCCACAACAGCAAAAGCTTTAGTCATATTAAAACAGCATCAATACAGCGAGCAATCAATCATCAGAATTTCGAAACCGGAGGGACCTTCTTAAAACACTCTCAACTTTCAGGGCTCAGAATTAGACCAATCTGTGAAATGCCACTCTTGCAGTTGTAGGGTAAGACAACCACAAGATCTCTCCCATTGTCAGGCACTTACTGTAAGCATCCAAGTTGCATTTTCAACTTCTTGAGGATTGGACTTCACGTAGCGATGATTAAAAGTGCAGCCATTATGCATGTCCACTTTGTGTTCATCCCGCAAGTGAGCAACCAGCCAGGCAATGTCACCCTTTACTGAACATTCAGATCCTGCATATGGACAGTTATAGGGCCGGAAGGTGCATTGAGACTCATGCTTGAGTTTACTGTAGTAGGGGAAAATGTCAGGACACCCAAGGCTCTGAAACCGACAGGGAAGCTCCAGAGATTCCGCCACTTTTTCAAGTGCCAAGCACCGGATGTTGCCAAGCTCATATCTACAGGTAGGGCAACGGTTGTGCACCCTTAGCTTACAGCAGGAGCATAGTGTATGTCCATTAGGGCACTGCACAGACATAAGTGGATACCTAATTAGTGATTTCTCTCCACATCCCCAGCTCTCCTTCCCATCTCTGATTTTCCAAGGCTCATGAAGGTTGCTGTTGTTGTTGGAAAACAAAAATGAGCTAATGGATGGGGTGGGTGGCTGCTGCTGCTACAATGATGCTCCTCCTCTTCCTCCACAAAGCCAGCAGAACAAGCTGAGCAGAGAGATAGAGAGAGGGGAAAGAACAAACCCCCCCAAAAAAAAACGCAAAGAGAAAATAAAAGATTGGGTACCTGATGAATAGGAGGGTACATAGAATTGGTGCATACTGGACACTCCAGCAGCTCATGTACACTGCTGGTATGTGCAGCAGCAGATGATGTCTTTCGCCCTAATGTAAGAAGTGGGTTCTTCGACTCCACCTCCGATTCTTCTGTGCTGGATGGTGTGTCTCCTTCTTCCCTCATGGGTGATTCAGGAATGTCCATCTTCAAGTTCCCAGGTGCCATACAATTGTCGTCTACTACTATTACTACTACTCTTTCCACAACTCTTGTTTCTTCTCTCACCCTTCCCCACCCCAACTTTCTTCCCAGAGAGTTACCTTCCTCCAGCGCCAATAGCTCCTAGGGACTTCTCTTCTCCACTCTCCTCCTCCTCCTCTTCCCAATCACTCACTCAGCTGTCAGCGAAAGAGTCACACCCATCTCCAGATTCCTTCCCCCCAACAGGGAGTCGAACCCTAGAGTGCCAACATTCCAGAAGATGGGGATCTTCCCACCATGAGAAAGAATTGGGGAGCGGGGGGAGGGCGGCTCACGTCCAGCAGCTCCTTTGCAACAACAACAAACCAGTTTTGCACAACAACATCATGCTTGCTTGTTTGCGTGGGCTTGCCTGCTGCTGCCCGTCACTACTGTCAACACATCTCTGTGACCAAATCTTTTCACAAAATCTGATCACAACACATTTGAGAAAGAAACACCAGAAAAGCTCTTGACATGGATGATGATGCCCCTACCTCAACTGCTCACAACACAGATCTCACACATGGTTGCACATACAAGATCAAATCCTTAGGGTTTTATGTATTGAGTGTTGGGAGTTTTGAAAGACAGACATCCCATTTTGGGACTTAATTTTATATTTTGATGTATTGAGTGTTGGGAGTTTTGGAAGACGGGAATTCCATTTTGGGGACTTAGTCTTATGTTTTGATGGATTGAGTGTTGGGAGTTTTGGAAGACAAGACTGATTAGTTTAAAGGGTTTAGTGAGTGAGGGTTGGGAGTTTTGGAACACAGAAATTGGCCAATTTAGGGACTTAGTCTTTTGATGGATTGAGTGAGTGTGTGTTGGGAGTTTTCTAGGAGAAATTGGTGATTTTTAAAATCTTTTTTGGGGATTGGGTTTGTTGGGTTTTTTTTTGTTTCTTGTTGGATTGTTTTTTAGGGTTGTTGATGTTGTTATTATTTAATCAGTTTTTGTTGTTGAGATTGTTTTTGAGGACGTGTTGCCCATTGTTTTTGGTTGGATCAATCTTTTGTTCTATTGTTGTTGTTATTGTACATCCTCCATTAGGGTTTCATCCTATATTTTCTAATCATAATAGACCCTTCTTGACTGATTTTAGTGGGGTTTTATATATCATGTTCACCCTATGGGTGTTGCCTCACAATTTTATTTTATTTGGCATTGCCGGCTTGGCCACTAAGGGCCTATTCTCTCTAATCAGAAATTGTTGAAGAATCGAGTTCCAACCAAGCTCCTGTAAAGCTTTCTTGGGTCAGATAAGGAGAATTTTGTTGTGGGGGTTAGCTTGTTTTGTTTTTTCATTTGTTTTGAAGATTAGTGTTGTTGGAGTTGTGGGTCGGTTTTTGTTCAATTGTTTTTCTGAGTGTTATTGTTCAACAGTTATTGTTGTTCCATTGTTTTGAGAAGTGTTGTTGTTGGGTCAGTTTTTTATTTATTGCTTTGAGGAGTGTTTGTTAATATGTTATTGTTGGGTTGGTCTCTTTTGAGATTCCTTTTATGAGTGGTTTTCTGGTTCATTCATTTATTTAATATTAACATTTGATGTACTTCCTGCAACACTCCAATCAGTTTGGCGTTGTTGGGTTCTAGTTTTGATGAATGGTTTTTTGGGTCATTTGTGTATTATGAGGTAACCTTCTGCAGTGCTTCAATGGTTTTTGTGCGCTTGATTGTGGTTCATCCTCAAGAAGAATGGCAATGAAATTCACATATAACACTCTGGAATGGAAATGAATGGAAGAGTGTACAGGAAAGACAAAAAGGAGATTATGGGTTTTGTTTGTCTTTTTTTTCTTTTCAACTAGAAGTGTCTTTCAGACTTGGGAAAATGGATGGAACTTTGAGGAGATCATCCAGCCGGATTCTGGCATGACTCAGGAGCTTCTTTGGTGTTGTTACCTCCAACTGTATTCATTAGTTCTTGCCAATCAACCATTCATGAAGCATGCATATTGTTGGGTGCGTTTGTTGTTTTATCATTTCCAACGATCCAACCATCACTTACAAAATTGACAAAATTATCGTTTCCTTCTTCACCACATTATGTGCTTTTTCAAGACTTCCATAAATCTTTCTTGATGGGTTGCATTCAGAGGAATGACATTGATTTGTGTGTTACAAACCTTAGCTACTTGTTTGGCAACCAAAATGAGTTGTGGTAATGCCATTCTATGAGGTTGCAACTAAGTTCATCAAATTTACATTGATGATAGAATCCATCTTCTTGTTGAAGACCAAGAATGGAAGTAAAGGTTTGCAAGCATGTGCCCAAAATCACAAAAGTGTGATCTATTGATCACAAAGGATATATCCATGATATCCATTGCGTTTTGTAGGAAATACAAAGTGTAATAACTAAAGGTCAAGTACCACAAGAAAAGGGACTCCCCATTCAACAAGGTTCTAGATATGAAGATTTCTTGCAATTGAAAAATTGAATCCTAGCTATGATGTGTGGGTATATTCGTAGTATCTGATCTATGACTTAGATTGCATGCTTTTTGTCTAACGATGATTTCATGAAACTTGATATGATGGTGATCACATGAAAGATCATAGAGGCATGCCTTGATCCTCTTGACCAAATGTTTTCTTTATTTTTCTCAATTTAGTGATCTAAATAAAAAATTCACCAAAAAAAGAGTTAGTCAAATCCAATTGTAAATGAAATTTGAAATTGAAAAAAAACTAAGCATCTTTCTATAATGTTAAAAGATATTTTTCCAATTTTGTGATATTGAAAATTTGGCATTTTTTTGGCAAAAGAAAGCCAAATTAGTTGAATTTACACTAGATAAACACAATGTTCCAAACATTTACCCACTTTTTGTCAAAAAGAATGAAGAAATCTATTAGAAAAAAATCATTGTTAGTGTTGGGGCTATGTAATGGAACCTAATAGAGCAATTTGATAAATTTTCTTTTATGAAATCTCATGATCAAGAACCCAATTACTATTTCTTTCATATTTTATAATTTTAAGTCACCTCAAAATAACTTCTTTTAGCTCTTTAGGCTTGCCTCTCTCCCTCTCTCAAGCATAACAACTTTTAACTTGGTTTGAGTAGCATCATCTAACATTATTTGCTTGGTTTTTGCAAATTACTTGTTTGTTTTCTCCTCACTTTTTATACTTCAATGCATGAGCCTCTTGTTTCTCAAATTGTTGAAAGGCATTGATCTAACTGTTCCTTAGTTAAAGGGTTGGCACGATAGTGCAACTTTGGAGTTGGAGTTCTCATGTTAGCTCATTTCCAATGAACACCAAAATGATTTAAGTTCAAAAGGTAATTATCTACTTTGCTACACCTAAATAGATTTGCACTCTTAGTTATCATCACAATGTTCTAATTTAAAGCAATTCCACATGTGCTCAGTATGTAATCTTGCAAATAAAAATTGGATGAAGAAAAGCTAGAACATACCAGTTTGGCTCAAGAAAATGGTGTGACCTAAAAAAAATGTCCAACATTTTTTATGGATGAAAGTAAAAACCCTAATTCTACTCTGTGGCAAATGATGCCAAAGCTATTGTGTTTCAAGGATGCCGAAAAGTTCAATTACTTGTTTTTCTGTTTTTGGCTTGATTTGTTTTTTACAAGTTATTATGGAGTGGCTTTGGTGAACTGGTTTTGGTGTGGAGCGAGATCCTGGCTGCTTAATGGACAATCTTTATGAGCAATGTGAATCACGGTTCTTGGGGACAATTAGTGTTGAGTTCTCAAAGGGGCGAAGGGATGTGGACAATGCAAAGTTATATGAAGCTAGCTGAGAAGGAGGAAAGGGGGATTTTTTCTTTGGTGAGTGGAAGAAACTAAATTCCTATTCTACTAGTTAGGATGCATGGAGTTTGTTTGGATTTTGATAATAATCAGTTGGGGACAAAAGTCCCTTTGGACTTCTTCTTCTTCTTTTGAACTCAACACTTGATCTTCCACTATGCCAAGAGCGTTAGGAAGGAAATAGGAGGTCTAGTGTTTACATTTTAAAGACTAAATCAAGGGAAATGATGAAAGAATTTAGGATTTCAGGAGCGATTGTAGTGGCAGTCATCATCTTTGTTAGATTTTGTGGGTTTCAATGTGAACATGTAATGTGGTTCATTCTAAGAAGAGAGTACCTATGATATAATGGGAGCTCTAGGGATTTTGGAACTAGAAGATGTTGTGAAATGTAGATGATCACATCTATTTATTCTATTTTTTGTCTATGTCCAACTTTTGAGAGAAACTACGTAATGGTGTGGGGTAACATTTGTGGGGATTTTGTCATTAAAGGATGAGCTGCCACACTTATTAATAATCAATTGGCTCCTTGAGAGGAAATCAAGTGAGGTCTAATCCTTTGAGGTCCATAGAACTAAAATAATAAAATTTGCTTAGCTAAAAGGATTTAGGTTTAAAAAAATACTTGTTGTAATATTCTTTTTGCTCTCTAAAAATTTCTAATAAATCTTGTTGAGTTCGTATTCAAAATGTTAGGGGTGCGGAATGGTTTTGGCCTAGCATTTTTGCACAACTTGCTAAGGCTAATAACAAGCACAACAAAATCTAACATATTCCAAGAAGAATAATAAATATGATGGGACTGTTGTTCCCCATTTTTTATTAGCCAATCATAATGATTGGTCCATGTGGTTTGATTAATAATCTCCCCCCTATTTGCAATCCTATATTTAATTTTATGAGTGCAAGTGAAAATAATTGATTAATTAAACTTGGATATGAGAAATATTTTTTTGCAAGGTCACATATTAGACATGTTTTTATCGATGTCAATGTCCATAGGGCTCGTCTCACAAACTGAAGACCTAAGCCCTCAAATTTCATTATTATAGTGGGTGTTGAAGTATGGATGATTCCTTAAGATGAAATAGATGCACATTCATTGTTCATCAAACAACCAGTTGCCATAACCAAAAATATTACTATGAAGCTTGTAATATCTAGTTAAGTAGGAGGCATCAATCCCCTACCTGCATTGCCCACAATGAAGATTTGTTGAAAACCTATCTTGAATTGGATGAACATTAATAAACTCAACAATGGCATATAAGGTTCATGCGAAACCATTCGTCAACCCAAGTCAAGTTGGTTGGACCAAAATTGGGCCAATATGTAAAGTTAAAAAAAGACAAAATTGATATTGATATGAAAGAACATGGTTCAACTAGTGTAATATCTGTATTATATATAAGTAATATCAATATCACCCCATGTGGTCATTTGCATGGATCAAGGATAAAACATTGAGTGCATGGTATTGATCTAACAAGAACCTCCATAATCAAAAAGAAAATAATTGTGTATTCTACATGAAGATAATTAAATTACTTGTCCATTTTGTGGTCCTTATTGTGAGGGGTCATTCTTTGGACTATATGGATCGAAAGAAATGATTTAGTGTTCAACATTTATAGATCACATCACACCAATCTTAGAATTGGATAATATAATTTTGAAGGATTTTGATAGAATTTGGGTTCCCCATCATGTGGTTTGTGAATGGGATGGTCAAAAAGTTTGGGGATGTTGTCAACCAACCATTGGTGGTACTATTTGTTGGTAGGTTTGTGTGGCTTTGGTTAAGCAAGGTTTGGTGCCCCAAGTCCTTTCTTCTTGCACCAATTCTTCTTTCTAATAAATTCTTTCCATTTTTAAAAAAATTAAAAATTACCTAGCCATTTATCCTATGACTCAATAACATCTCAATTTTCACACATTCACATCCAATTTATTGCATTACCATGATCACACAATCCGCATAAAAACTTGTAATCTACACTTATGTTGGCCATTACTATAAAAAAAAATCAATTTCTTGATATAGCCAAGGTGGCAAGCATATTTAGGCAAATTTTAATTCAAGGCGACGTTATTTCAAGGAACTATAAATATTATAGCCAATAGGCATAAATGTGACAATATCCTCCACCAAAAAAAGGTTTTATATCACTTCTAGGTGAATATTTCTTGCAAAGAAATTTTTTTTGCAACAAAATATTTTGTTCTTAGAAAATGTGTTGCCTTTTGGTGATTTTCCACCAAAAAAACAATTAACATTGTTACATGTCTCGAAGTTATTATTTTTTCAATGCTTGAGGTATCAAACTCTCATGTCTACCAGTATTTGGTTTTTCTTCCATACCCAAACACCTAAGCAATAATCCATCATCTACCCAATACAATCCAAAATGCCTATTGTTAGCAACATAATACTTGTATTTTCTTCAAGCCATACAATTATGCCCACCATAGGAAAACATACACATTAACTTATCACTTGAAATATAAATCTACAACATAATAGAAGTCCATCCAACACCATGGAATCTCACAAATCAACATCATACTTGACACACTGTAAATAAACACATCACATTTGAATAGTTTGATTTGACACATTTGTGTATTTCTATTTGTAAAGGCGTAAACCAATTGGTCCAACAATAAATTCTACCAAATGAACTTGAAGGAGCAACACAATAATGCACACAACAAATTTTCATTTGATCGCAATTGAAACCTCACAAATTCAAACACATCAATAGGGACACAAGCCTTCTTCAAGTTCCTCAAGGTCACTTGTGAAACATTTACATCAAAACAATAAACATTTTCAACATCGCATAATCACCTTTACTGAAACCCAAGAAAAATTTAAAGGTTGTCATCTTCTACTTCAAGCATTCCCATAATATTTGAATACATGTCTATGTTACAAACTAAATTGCACAACAAATCATGTTTACTCTATAGAACAAAATACAAAAACTCTTCCCAAAATCCATGCAACACCAAATCAAAAACTCCAAAAGAAAACTTAGTTCCTTTCTCTCTAAGTTATTTTTTATGTCATTGCTCCAACCCTCAATGTTTAGGCAATCCTTCCACTCTCCATTTATTTGCACACCCACTTGTTCCATAGCCACACACCACACAACTTGGTTTGCAACCTTAACCATTGCCTCATCTCCACAACTTGACAATTATAGTAGGACCCAAACATGACTTGGAAAATTAACAAACATATTTTTTGCCACATTATTGCAAACAAGGAAACTAGCTTTATACCACTCACAAAACTTTACCATTAACTTCCCATGTTTGACTATTCATGAAAAAAAATAAAAAAAATTATCTCTGTCCCAAACTAGCTCCTCAATAACTTTAATCCACATCTTTAAATTACAATTACTTTCACAGAACAAGTTTTGATACTCTTTTCATGTTGCACATGATCAATAACTTGTAGTTTATTGTAATGAAGAGTTTGTTACCCATTAAGAAGGTCAAAATTTTAATGGGCTTTCCTAGATGTCACAAAAATAGAATTTTTTGGGTTAGACACATATCTTATATATTAATTCAGCAAGTCTGTCAGTCAGTCAGTCAGTGACAGTGACTCCAATAACTGCTATGAAATCGCCCAAAAGTGCACCCTTTTGGTAAAATTTCCAGGTGCCAATTAAAACTGATTGCGACTTTTCCTTTTGGTACATTTCCAGGTGCCAATTAAAACTGATTGCGGTTTATCCTTTTGGTAAATTTCCCAAGTCCCAATTAAAATTGACTACGGCTCAACCTTTTGGTAAATTTCCAGGTCCCAATTAAAACTGCGACCTTTTTTCCTTTTGGTAAATTTCTAGGTCCCAAACTGCGACTTTTCCTGTAGAATCATTATTAGGTAGAGGGAAAGATACGAGTACCCGGGGTGATTAACTAACCACGTGTCGGGATCCGGAATGTCGACTGACATCTTAATCGACGGATTACTACTACACAACGGACTCCAAAATCCAGGTGCCAAAAGCGTTGCCTAACCGACCTTCCCTCCCTCTCCGGAACGCTTTGGGAATTAACTTGAAAAATAACACACCTATGCATTATGCACAAGGTTACCACTAGTTATTATATAAAACCCATATAGAAGTTGAAAATTTCAACAAAATGAACTCATTTAAATGAAACTAACTTCTTTATCCTTCTTATTTTCAAATAATTACACCAAAAATTTAATTTTTAATGAAATATGAACTTTGTAATCTAGGAAATTCCAAGGTCATAGTCCATTAAAAAGAAGGTTATGAAATTATATGGAATTGAAAAAAAAAATCACAATTTTGGGACATGCTCTAATCTCAAAGGTTATGACACTTAGGAATAAAAAGTTTGGAGAATATGAAATATGTGATGGATCTTATAATTTCTTATTGTGTGTAATAAAGGTCAAAAAAATTTCAAAGTCCATCACATATCCAAAAGGATTTTTTCATGACCAATAACAAATAGAGGTGTTCAAAAAGGTTAAAAGTATGGCACCATCAACTTGGATGTGGAAAAAGATGTCAAATTTAACATTGTTTCAAAAAAATTGTGTTTTTGTGTAATTTTACATGTTTAAAAATACATTTTTAAAAATTGTCAAATGAACATTGCAATAATTGTTTTCAATACACCCTAATGTGCTTTCACCCAAGAATGGCTAGTAATAAAAATACAACATTGATTTCATTCAAGTGTTGCTTGTTGCAACTAGCTTTAACAGAACAAGGGAGTGGATATAAAAATGAACAACAAAATGATCAAATGCATAACCTAAGTGAAAAATGAAATGGGTATGATGTGCAACTAGTTTAGCACTAGAGCTTGAATCCTTCATCAATAAATATGTTTTCTTCAAAATCCTTGCTTTTGGAACTATTTAGATTTTTGCATTTCATGTAGTTTTATGGTGCAAAAAATGCTTGCTTGAAATTTATTAATCAGGTTGTTCCATTTGCATTGATGTATGATAATATTTATTAATAACATATTAATATGGATGTTAAGTTGGTATCAAATTTGAAAAATGGGTATCATTGCTACACATTGCAATTGCAATGAACTATGTGATACCATTATTTACATATATTAAAATAAGTGTTTGTTTGTTTGCTTGGATGTGATCACAATGTAACCCTCCCAAGTCTCCTCCGACCCACCCCAAAACCTATTTTTCACCATTTTGAAAAAAATACTATTTGATGAAAATTGGCTAGAAAAAAGGGGATGGCATAAAGTGCTACTCCTTTCAAAATTCACTCTTGGTTTCTACCTACCTGTATTATACATTTCATCAAGCTTTTGTTGCACCTAAAGCACTCAATACGTTTCTTTGTTTGAAGGATGATTTAGTGGGCTTCCATGTCAAAATAATTTTAGGTCACAAAAGTTTAGATGTTACAAAAAATTCAGTTCTTTTGAGCTCACACTAATATTTCATTGCTAGTGTATACATATGTATATTTGCAATATGGAAATATAAAACAATGTTGATTTTAGGAAATTCTTATGTATGTCAAGTGGCAATCATCCACATGAAGATGTGGAAAAAATGGCAATTCATCCCATGAATTTTTTGTCAAATATGGCTATAAACTAAATATGAAATAAAATTATTTAATCAACCTTCTATATTTATGGCTACACACTAAAAACCAAATACAAAAATTTGGTGTATTTTATTTTTTCTCACTTCTGGCAATTGAAATCTTACAAAATCACTTCAATTTTAAATTTTAAATTTTAAATTTATATTTTTGCCAAAAGTTTGCAAGTAAAAGAAAAGATAATATGGAACTTAGGGCAAATAAATACTACAAATCATATGTTTGTCACAAAAACACACATTCATTAAAGTTTTCCCTAAAGTCACTTTGTTTCTAGGACCTGGTTTGATCATGTAACTCATTTTTGTTTCATTTTCAATTGGAGTGTAGATATAAAGTGATGCAAACTGGTATTAGTTCACAAGATTTTGCAAGACTTTTTGCTAGCAAAAATGGATTTGAATGAAAAAAATGAACAACAACAAATATATAGAGAAGGTAAATCCCAAATTGGATGACTTTTGAAGTAGTTGATTTTTACACCATTCTACCTAACCCTAAAACCTGCTTGGACATTTTTGTGTAATTGAACATGCTACCCAAGTTATTTTTCCTTACACTATTTGGGGGGTGGGGCATTTTGAAAAAATATATGTTCAAATTCATTTTTAAAACACCCTCAAATTTGTTGGTTTTTTTTCCCAAGAAAAAATGGAAAAATAAAATAAAATAAATTTAGAATAGGTATTTATGTTTGGTAAAACCCTTGGCCATGAGTTGTACAAATTGGGCCCACATTCAACTCCACCTTGGACAAGTCCTTATTTGGGAATGGGCCCTTATTCTAGTAAAATTGCCCTTTGGTTTTACCCTTACACTTTGTTTTTGAGATTATGCCAATGCAGTGGTGGGTAGGTAATCAAGAAGACTCTCTTGGATCTTTGATGGGTGTTAGAGTGAAATTGGTCTTCTTTCCCCCACCCCCCCCCCCTCCCCCCATTTTTTTGTTGGAGAGAAAGCTAATGATACCCTAGAAAGCCTTACCATATTCAAGGGGACTTAGGAATCTATTAATCTCACACCCCTTCCAATGTCCAAAATCTTTTTCTCACCCATTCATTCATTCATTTATTTATTTCCTTTTTCCTTTATGAATATATCACAAAATTACTATGTCACTCCAAAATACCTTTGGGTTGTAGTTATATCTTGTCTTCTTTTGTATTGAAAAGAGAAGCAATACAAAACTCAAAATCAACACCACCCATGTTTGTAAACTTTTGCATCTTTCAAATAATAATGTGGCTAGGCAAACTTACAAAGAATGTGGTTTTTTTTCCTTAACAAAATTTGTACTTGGTGCATATAGCACAAGGAAATATCTCTTGCTCATCATGCATCAAAGCTCCTTTTCTTTTTCTTCCAATATGGGTGTGGAGGACAACTCCACAATTTTTTAATTTTTCATGATTTATCTAAGAAATTTTGGACGCCAAACTCCAAACAAACACATGTGTGCATGATAGTATGCATGTTATTATTATAATATTGTCCCAAGCTTTGTGGATAACATATAAAGTGTGAAAATGGATGATCAACTAACTCTTGTTAGGTCACATGGGACATTGAACTTGCATTTTAGGCACTTTCTTTTTTTGGGGCTTGGATTTTTATTTTAGGTTGGCATCACAAGGCGTTTAGCCAATGGAGAAACAAGCTTTTGCGAATGATCAAACTTCATTTTCAGGGCAAACATGTCTTGCATGCATTGTGCAAGATCCACATGAGGAAAGCGTGCAACTATTACATTAGGCTTTACTTTGAAATAGAAACAACATTCTTTGAAATTATTGGACACATCAATTGACAAGCTTGTATGGTTTTCATCATCATCAAGTTGTGGTAGTGCGAAACTCGAGAGATTCAATAATAGTACATGCACAATTTTGGTTTCTTCTTCAAATGCATCATCCAAAAGCTTCAACAACTCTTGTTTTGTAAGCACAATTGTGTTAGCATCACTTTCGATAGATTACACAAAGTCAATTCGCCTTAATGTTAATCTACATTGCTTTTGATAAAAATCATCACAAAACTTAAATTGAAGTTAGAAACAAGTTGAATTCAAATTCTAGTGGTTGCATGATTATTGCATTAGTTGGTCAAGGTATTATTTTATGGTGCTTTTGTTCTTCATCATGTTTCCATGCTAGCACGAAATCAAAATTTAATTCTCTATCAGAACTATAATGTTCCATTATAGAATTTTATATTGTTAATTTGTTGTTCAAATTAATGTTCTTCTTGCTTGTTTTAAAAGCAATGGACGATCATTTATACACTAAAGAAACATTAATTGCAAGTGACCATTTTGTTAAAATTTTCAACTTACTTTGATCTCATGTTTGTAATTACATTGTGTCACAAGAAGTTATCACATTGTTGTTCCACAACTATGACAACAATCACCAATTTGATTATTGAACATATGTTTTTCTATAGTTCACATATGTCCAACGCAAGTTGCTCCAACTCCTAGAACATCAACACTTGTTTTTTGTTACTTTCCCTTTTGGCACTTCATTTTATGAAGATTGATTTTCAAAGACAAAATCATCGAATGTCATTCCAACATAAGCAATTGACACATGATCATATGATAAATATGACAAAAGGATTTGTGACATGAACTTCTGCACAATGTCCTCAAAACAATGAATGTTAAAGTTGACATCTGTATATGTGCAAACTAATTGAGTTCAAATGGTAGCAAGCACATGACAATACCATCATGGTGTGTTTTGAATTTTGTGTTTAGAACCAAACTAATACTAGGAAGTAGAATACAAAAGAAATTCATAACCTTATCATGCACCAGTCTAAAAACCTATACATAGTAATATAATGCAAAACAACACAATTACATTGTGTTATATCAATTACAAACAAATTTTATTGTCTTTGTTGCACCACACCACAACTTTTTGGTATTTTTCATAGCAAACAAAAACAAGTGAGTTATGAACATGGAAACTTTATGGCTATGAAATTTAGACAAGGTAATATAACAAGCCATATATATATATATATATATATATAGGAAATATCTTTGCAATCTTATAGATATCATATTAGCAACCTTTCCATATTCTAGTGAAATCATGGTAGTGTTAACAAGCTCTAGATAGGCCAATTGATGCAAAATTTATGACACCAAATTCTCCAAAATAGTTATAGTTAGAAAACAAAATAGTAATAATTTCCTAGTAAAAACTTATAATTCGGTGTTGGGGTCTTTCCAAAGTAGTACATGTGAATGACCATGAAAGACATGTTTCATTTGTGACAATGACCTATTTCATCCTATTACATCTTGATTACTATAGGGAATTTTTTTGAAGCTTAACGAGTATTGGGAATTTTGAATTTTTAAATGATTAATGTAAAATTGATCAAACTCGAAAGTAAATTTAATTAAAAAAATATTGACATAAGGAAAATCAAATTACAAAGTGTTTTCAACCATTTACGAATGTCTTTAGCACACGAGTTAACGAATAATCTTAAAAATATAGTTGACAAATTACTTGTTTATGGGATTTGCACAATGCCAATTTTTCAATGGTCATTAATAACAAGGTTGCCATTGTCACAATATCATGGAGCTTATGGGAGCAATGGTGATAGTGGAATATGGATGACAATTCAACTTGTTGTCACTTGCTCAAGGGTCAAAGCAAGATAAAGTAGACAGAAAAGTAGACGTCTCCACTTTAACCCTACACCACTCATATAACTGCCATAAAGTAGTATCAAAGTATGTGAAAGTGTGTGTCAAGTAACATTAATTTGCTCTATTAAGATTATAAGAATCTAGTTCTAAGAAAATTAAAAGCAAATGAATTTAAAAAGTAGATAAAATATATATTTGAAACCAACTCAAAAATGTGTTTAAACTTACTTTTTGGTTGGAAAATTTAATGAAATTGATATATAATAAGTTAAGAAATGAATATCAACATATGTTTTAACAACTCATAAAAATAAAATCCATTTCTTTCTTGTAAGAACCTACTTGACACTTACTTGAAATCAAAAGCCCACATTGAAAAGTAGACATCAAAAGTTACTTGTATTTTGAAAAACATATTTAAAACCTACTTTTACAATTTGAAATATGTAAATCAATGCACATCAATGTAAACATATATTATATTTAATCATTGAAATGAAAACAATGTTACACAATTTTATAATGGGTTTCATTGTTATTTAAAATCTACTTGTTCCAATTTTGACAAGGTAATCAAGTTGTTCATTTTATATTACTTACACCCTCAAGCTTTAAGGTTAGTGGCCTCATATGGTTCAAGGATTAAAGCTCATTATCAAACTTGGATACTATAATTATTATTTGTTTGATTTTTCATGCAAGGGTAAGCCCATTCATCCATCTTTTGGATGTCCTTCAAGTTTTATCCATCAACTCATTAAACATTAGTTTGAAACAACAAGTTTAATGGACAGACATACCTCATGGACGAACATGGAATCAATTGGTAAACAATAACTAGTGATTAGACAAACATTTCAAATGGACAAAAAATGCCCATTACTAGACATGGATCAAAACATATTGATGGCAATATGTGTTTTCCAATTGTCCATGATTCATAAAACCAATAATTTAATTTTTAAATTTGTATTGAGATTTGAATTTGGAGCTATATTTTTTGGAAATTTTAAACGATCTCATTCAAACTTGGATTTATGAGCCATTTGTGCATTATACCAAAATGCATCCTAGTTCACTTTAGGTTTCATGAAATTTTGAATGACTTTGGATTTTTTACCATGGTGAAACTATTCAACCCCCTAGTGAACAGGGACTAGTTGTTACGAACAATGAATTGGTTCACTAGTACCTAATGAAATAAAGGTTACTTTCAAATGAAATATAAATTTACTAAGCCATTCACTTGTTAATTAATTAACTAGGTAGCATGGAAATCGATTAAATTTAAATTATTTAATATATAATATTATTGATAATTTCATGATTTTCAACCTATGAATTATTGACACATGTCATTATTTATGCCAAGTTAAAAACCTAGCCTATGTACATAGGCCATGTAATCAACCTAGGCACCTACTTTAGAAAACTAAATAAGGGAATATTCGGTCAATTTACCATTGATGGCCACGCACACACCACTTGTGAGGTTTAATTTTTTGACTTTTAAAATGGAGGCAAACACTTCTACCACCAAACTACCCCACTTGTTGTGATAATATGTTACATTGCATTTTATTGATCAAATACTTCATTTTAAACATTATAAAAACCTAAACTTTGAAAATTCATATCTTATTGAAATTTTGTTCAAATGAAATTATTTGAATTATTTTTTTTAAAAATCAATGACATAGTTACATTTATTTCCTTTTGAAAATGTAAAATCATCTATATTTTATTTTATTTTGAATATCATTATTTAGTAACATTTCAATGGCCATTCTTTTGAAAAAGAAATGTTTCATAAATGCATAAGATTTTTGATAATATAATAATACTACCTATGCTACGCTACTTTTAGGTATTATAGGGCTATTTTTCATTAATCTAAATTATTTCACCCTACATGATTTAAGGTTATTTATGGTTATTTTAAATTATTTTAGGTTATTTCACCCTAAATTATTTTTGGTTAGTCTGAATTATTTTTGGTTATTTTAGTTTATTTTACCTTAGGTTATTTTTGACTATTGTAAGTTAATTTTGGTTATTTTATTTCATCTTTGGTTATTTTCAATTATGCGAGGCTATTGTTGGTTACTTTTGGCTATTGAAAATTATTTTCACCTTATGTTATTGTTAACAATTATATGCTATTGTAAGTTATTTCATTAAGTTATTTTTGTCTATTATATAATATTTCACTTTATATTATTTTTGGCAATTTTACGCAATTTTAATATATGGTTATTAGTGAATATTCTATTAGTGGTTATTGATTTTTTTATATTGGGGTTATTACTAGTTATTTTATTAATGGTTATTAGTGGTTATTTTATTAATGGCTATTGGTGGATATTTTATTGGTGGATATTGGTGGTTATTAATGGCTATTTGTGATTATTATATTAATGGTTATTGGTGGATATTGGTGGATATTTTATTAATGGATATTGGTGGCTATTGTCAGTTATTTTAGGTTACGACTAGTAGTGACTATTATATTATGAGTTATTGTTAATTATTTTATGTTATATTATCATAGGTTATTAGTAATTATTTTTCATAGGTTATTATTGGCTATTTTACCTTAGGTCATTATATTTTATTTTAGATTATTTTAAGTTATTATACTTAAGATAAAATAACTTATAATAACATAAAATATAAAATGACCTTGAATAACTTAAAATAAAATAAAATAAGGTATAGCCTAAGGTTAGTTGAATAATTTAATTTAAAATAACTTTAAAGAACATTAGCCTACATCACTATGGGACCTTAAAAGTGAAATAAATTCACTGCACTTCAATGATTTCACCCTGATTAAAGTTATTTCATTATAATATCATTATGTAAACATCATGTTTCATTACTAGTTGACATAATTCACTATTATAATTTATTGTGGTAAATAGGTTTATTTTATGTTGTTTTAAATACCCTATATATGTTACTTTATGATATACCTTATATTACTTTAAGTTATTTTAGTTATTCTAACTTATACCCTATGTTATTATAAGCTATTATAAATTATTATAACTCAAACTATTATAAATTATTCTACTTGAAGGTATCACTTTTGTAATAGTGGTGATAATGAATTCCTAGAAAATAAACATCTATGGGCAAAATCAACAATTTTTTTTATGAAAGTTTTCAAAAGTTGTTTAAAGGTGCCCATTTAACACAATGTGAGATAAGGTGTGAATATCCTTTCTTTTTCTTTAATTGGCTTTAAGTCTATGACTATTTTTTAAGGTTTCTATGGGTACGAAATGTCTAGCTTCCCTTGGGGCATCTTTTATTATTAATCCCCTAACTACACATTACTAAACCAAATAAACCCAATGGCTATAATTTTTTTCCTTAATATTCCTTCCAATATTGCCCTTGTTCTTCCACCTTGTGTGCAAATGAACCATCCCATCACCCCTTTTATCCCCCCTTACCAACCTTTGACCCTTCATGTTATATCATTTAAAAGAACAATAATCCCATTCCTTCCCATCATTGTTGATTTCTCTAATGTACATTTAGGCCTTATTTTCACATGGTTTCATTACCACACCCCATAATTTTAGTTTGTTTTTATATAAAGGGATCAAAAAACCTTGCAAGATGAACACTTCTTTCACACTCAAGCTATGGCATCGAGCTTCCCCTTTCAACCATCCACCCCCACAAACACTTGCATCAAATCTGGTTTGGGTCAAATAGATGAATATTTTCATTAAACATTTGTTTTTCCCCCTTTTCTTGAGACTGCTTTGACTCTCAAAACCCTTTACCCAAAATCAAATGGTATTATTCTTCTTTTTGTGAAAGATTATGTATTAGATCAAAACCTCAAACTTTCTTGGATGATTGATTCAAATTGATATTTAGTTGCATGCCTTGCCTTTCATTGGTGTTCTTTTTAATATGGTATTTGAACATTTACAATGTACATTATTATTTTCATCAATGTTTTTTCACAAGTGGTTTCCCTTGGTTATTCCAACTTTGTTTGTAAATCACAAGTGGGCATAACCATTAATGCATTGCACATGTCCTTGGAATAACTCATCTCCTAGTCATGACCAAGCCTTTTAGTGGGGTTCCTTCAATCACCATTAGAAAAACACTATATTACCTCATTAATTACACCTTATGTTTTATTTTTATGATTCATTTTCAACACATTTTTTTCCCACCAATCTAGTGTCATTACGAAAAGAGGATATGAAGTAGCAATTCTAGTATTCAATGCACCTTCCATTACAATCTTGATTAGGTGATCCTAAAAATTGCCTTGGCCTATGCATTCAACTTCATGTCACACATTATGATGTTTCAAGAACTATTGATGTTCAATACCTACAACGACCATTGAAAACATCAATAAATAGTTGGATCCTTTGATGAAATGTTCTTACAAGAAACCAAGATCATGTGAATATGAAACTAAAATGTTTTAGATGAAAAATAAACTTGTCCAAGGGCACCATGAAACAAATGTTGTTCCTATATTCCTCCTTCATGAACAAACATGTTTACAACTAGTTTTATATTACATCATTGAAGATAATTGTTAGAAGATCTAACATTTTATGTTTTTTTAATAGTTTGTCCTTGCCTATCATTGTTGATAGATGTAGAATAAACTTCAAAATGGTTCCTTCATATGTGAATGATCAATTATATTGGATATAAGTCAAATAATATTTATTTTTAATGGAAATATATTCCAGTGACGAGTAATTGAAATTGGTATAAAGGGGATTTTTTGGAATCCTTTGTAAGATTGTCCATGGACCATTCCAAAGACAATTTTAAAAATAACTACCTCATTTTCAAGCCTAATTACTTCAATTTTAAAAATAATAATTTCTCACTTTTTTCATTAACTTTTTTAATAACCATCTCCCACCTTTTCTAATAACGACCTCCATTTTATAACTATTTCACTCTTTTACCCTATCCACCAACATGGATATGAAAAAATAAATTAGCATGTGTCTTTTCATGTCCATCAAATGTATATTAATTTGAATTAAATTTGACATTGACATTAATAATGACGAATTATTGAAAACCATTTGAAAACATAAGAAAAAATAAAATAGTTAATCGTCACTAATAGTGCGTAGTGGCGTGGAGCTCAAATTGTTATCTATTCTTGATGGAAATGATGTGTTGCATGCATGCTATTGACCATTTGTTATGCATACTATTCATATTTCCTTACATGCATGAAGTTCAATTTGATTTGGGTAATTATTCATTCCAACCATTACTTATGTACGTGTTTGAACATGGTCTTTGTAGTTGTGAAATTCTTGTTGCCACCCTCAAAGGATTGTTCATAATTTTTTACCAATCAAGATGCACCATAATTGAATGTTGATCGTGTACTTGCAATGGCATGTCACTACATGTTATACACATAAAAATGATGCAAGAAATTCATGACTAAGCGTGATGAACATGTATTAACAATTAAAATTAATAATTAACATGTAGTTTTGGCAAGAAATTATTGGTTGCTACTACCTATGGGAACATGAATATTAAAACTTGCTTGCAACTTAGTTACAAAAGCTAGTGTTTTGTTTCATCTATAATTTATTATTGTTGTTTGTTAGTGTGGAGATTACAACAACTCTTAATGTTCATGATGAAAAAAAATTCACTTTTAATAATGTTATTATTGTTACTACATTGCTTCTTATTGTTCTTGCCTATAATTGCATCCTTGTTTTTGTTTTTTCATGTGATTGATTTGCAAGCAACCCCTAATTAGGTTGCCAGCTAGTTGATCAACTCTTCTTTGATCCCTCTAGGTTTAATTTCTTTGTTATTTAATTTTAACAAGTTAGTTAGGATGATTGTAAGTGAACACAAGTTGTAACTAATAATCTCATACTACTATTTTATTGCAACCCAAGAGTCAAAAGATCATGTGCCTACATTGATTTGATTTAATTTTCTTTTTTTACTAATTGGTTTCCCATGAACTATTTACCTTACTATTAAATATGAATTACTATTCAACTAATAATTATGAATTTTTTATTTACTCATAAGTAACATGAATTTACTATTTACATTCAATATAAAAAATTTATATTCAAATATTTTTATAATATTTTAAAATATTATAACACACCACTCTTCATGTACAAAATTAAAAATTTGTTAATATGAAGCAATTTTTTGTCATGTCCTCCAACATCTAAATATGTGAACAAAATTGAAACATTGCAAAATATCATGTAACAAACAATTCAAATAAAACATGCATGGTTTAATTGACAATGTGTTTGTCACTATGTTATGAATTCAAATTCAATCCTTGGAAAGAAAAACAATGGTGATGAAAAAACAAAAAGACAACTCCATCCTTAAAAAATAAAATTGATTACCACAAACAAAAAAATGATGAAACTAGCCACATGGATAGGAAAATACAACAAAAGACACATTTTTCAAAAAATTTGAAAAGAGGGTGAGGAACTTCATAGTTATCAACCACTAATTTATGTTTTTTGGCACCTTTCTCTTCTAGGGTTAAACACAATCGATAATCACATTTACTTCTTAGCTAATATATCTTGAACAATATTAGTAAATGTGGTAGCTTCTTCTTGTGGATCAAGCAAGTAACACAAATGTGATCAATCTAGGAAACATAATATCATGATCATAATCTCTACTCATGATTTGGAGGTGTTAGACTTTTAAAGCTTATTGATTTACACTAGTAGGTTATGGAAGTTGGATGCTCCTCATGGGGCTACATATGATTAGGTTGTTGAAGTTAATGATCAGGGAGAAATAAAAGCAAGCTCCAACTAACAATTCATTGCTAGGAGGTATTATTGTCAACTTTGTTTATATAACACCAATTACACACCTACACATCTTTGGAGTTTTTTGTCCTTTTATTGATTAGGTCTAAATCTTGCAAGATTTCAAACTTGTAGGTTTACACTTCTAAATACATTAAATTTGATTTGATGTAATTGTTTTATGATGCAAAATTCAACAATTGAAGGCAAATTAATAACTATGTTACAAAAAAATTACAATTTGTTGGATTTTTTTTTGAGTGATTTCCTTAGTTTGTTGGCATTTTATGTTTTGGGTTGTTTTTAGCATTTCTTTCCATAATAACTATTGGACCTTGCTAATTGAACATAATAGGAGGTGGGCCAATTACATCATTGCAATAATTGAATCATGGTTATGTTTGAAATAAGGCTTAGTGGCATTTCAAATCCTCTCATAGGATTGAACATAAATGTTGCATTGAAAAAGGTACACACATGACACAACCTTTTTTTTTGCAACTTGTCTTGATGTGAGATTTTCATATATTGAATATTAATATCCAACAAATTATTTCATTAGGTAATAATAATAGTTATAATTTCATCCATTAGTAAGTGGTGTAGTAAATGGTATGGGTGTTTCCAAGACAATAAGGGCCCTAGGAACATTAATCTTGATTGCCAAATTTTTTTTTCATGATGAATATTTTATTCAACCTACATATGTTTTGTCAAAGGTCTCATAGTCCATGTTGTAATTTCACCATGAAATAAACTGCTAATGTGTATTGGTTGATTAATTTAAATTTTAAAATGAATTTACCTAATTTTGACTTCAAATTTTATATTTAAGTTCTGATAATAAAGGTTGTCAAATGTTAAAAACATACTTGAAAACCATAGTAGTGATAAATGTTTTGAGTCCATGCACATAAATGAAGAAATACAAAGCTTTTCATTATTATTTAATATTTAAGTCGGAATGTCATCACCACCTCCAAATAAATTTTATTTTCATAATTGGAAGTTTGTCAAAAAGAATATAACAAATTCAATTTCAACTCATGAACAACTTCATAATTACAAAGTAATATTCCTTTCATAACTTTAGAAATTACCCTTTTCCACTTTTATTTTCTTAAGGTGAAGGTGCATATGATGGAAGTTAAATACCACACGAGTATGTTATATATTTAAAAAATTTATATGAAATTTATTTATTATTTTTGTATGATTTATGTCAATCAATTCAGATTTTACATCATACTTTAAACACATGTCTTGAAAAATATGTTGAAAAAAAATTTACAAAATCCAACAATGACAAAAATACACATAATTAGTCATTTAATGAAGTTTTATTTCATTAATAAAAAACATGCTTCCATGACTAAACATATACAACTAAAAATGGCATAAACAACATGGCTTTCTAAACTCCACAGTCCAAAAAGGCCAATCATAAAAACCATTTTTTCTACTAGTGTATGTTTGCCATTTAAATTATAGGGTTCACCTAAATGATATAAATCACATTTGCAAGATTTATTGACAATAGAAGCAAAATTCAATATTTTCATTTTTTCTTCACTTTCATATTTGATATGATGTCATTGTTAAGATGGGCATAAATTGACCAATTATAAGAATTAATAAAAAAATTCACATGAACATGACATGGAAATCTAGATAGCTATTAAGTAGGCCTAAAATAGATCCTATAGGTATCCTTTAGGTAAATTTTAGGTAACCTTAGGGTTGCCCCTAGGTAATTTAATCTTCAATAATCCATAATTATCTTCTAAGTGGCCTAAGTAGCCTTAGGTAGCCCATATGGTAGTTCTATTGATAGGTAGGTAGCCTTTATGTAAGATCTACATAGCCCTATTACCCTTAAGTAGCCCTTATATACATCACAAATTTACAAGTTTTATGTTTTTGTTCCAAATTTGTGTGAAATTTGTTATTTCATAGGTTCATATTATATGAATGACATGCATTATTTAAACACAAAACTTGTGTGTATGATTTTCATATGTAGACAACACAAATAGACATACAACATTTGTGTATAAACAATATGAATAAACATATGACATTTGTGTCAAAACAATGTGCATAATATCAATGTTTAAATAATACAAATAGATGAATGATATCATGTCTATCTTATACAAACCGATGAAAAACAGATTTTGCATAACTATTATTATCAAAGTGTGACCCATATAATTTTTGATGTAGGCCTTATGTAATCCCTAGTAGGTAGCTCTATTATATCACAAATTTAACATGTAATGAATTAATAATGAAAATCATGTGAAGTTCATTCATTCATGGGTTCGTACATTTTAGTACACACAAATATCATACATTGAAAACATGTTTAACACAAATAAATGTGTTGATGGATGAAATACAAACCTTTGAATGAACAAATGTCACATGAATTTTGCATCTTCTTATAAATTCATGTGTCAAATGTGTTTTCAATGCACGATATTAGTGCATAAAATATACAAATTATGAATGAATGAATTTTTCACAATTTTGATTGGTAAATCATGAGATATTAAACTTGTGATATAGACCTCATGTAACCCCTAATGGTAGCTTTTAAATGATTTTTAGCTAGCCCATAATTATCCCTTGGGTAGCTTAAATAACTTGCAAACAATTCCAATCATGATATAATCTTTAGGTAGCTTCTATGTAGGCATAGGTAGTCCCTACATAACCATACTAGCCCTAAGTAGGCCCCATTTAGCCCTACTAGTCCTAGATAGGCCCTAGTTAGCTATTTGTTAACCCTATTAGGTATTCCCTATGTAGCTTTTATGTAGGCCCTATGTAGCACCCAATTAACTTAGCCTCGATGGCCTAGTCTACCTAGCTATATTTAATAAGATTTTAAATTGGAATCTAGTGGCCCAAAATGCATGATTTGATGATGTATTGGTGTCAAATACAATTATAATCATGGCATTTATAATTGCAACCACGACATTTGTGACTAAGGGCCATAATATGACTAGTTGTAAAAGTGGCGAGTATAATTCAACTATTATCACGTGTAGTCATAATGGTCACTTACGATTACAAACCTAGTCATGGATGTAATCATATATGCAATGTTTTGGCATAATGTGAATTTTTTTGGATCAATATGTAACATAAAATCTATTTAAAATAAATAAAAACACAATTATTCATGAAGATATTTTAAATTACACCAAATATTTAGATCCATAATATAACCAAGTTTCAAATTCATCGAGATATATCATGTTCAATTTTGAAAATAACACTTTCCTATCAACATTCTTCATCATACTTTGAATGATATCTATGATACGTCAACATTTCAAAGAAAGAACAAAAACACACCTTTGATTTATTAAATTCTACAAATAAAGGACTTCCCATATTTCAAGATTCCCCTAAAGTGGGAAGACATTTGAAAAAAAAGGACATGGCTTATCAACTCTTGTGAATATTTGGTTGCTCCATTTTCATTCACATTATAGATATAAAGTTTCACACCAAACTGCCTTCACATATCTTTCACCTTCAGTGAATTTCATTTTGATTTCATTAATTTTAGATAATAATTTTCCTACTTGTGGTCATGCCTTACTAAAAAAAATTTAAGCACCTTATCATTTCCTTATCATTTGGTTTTTTATGACAATTGGGATTGTTGCTCTTTAGTTGACACGCTTGGCCCATCCCCTTGAAGATCATTGTCAGAACATCTCCCATGCTCAAGGTTAGCCTTTTGTTTTTGAAATCTCAATTTGGTGATTATTGTAAATTCATGGTTTGCAAATCTTGTTTTCATTGCAAAATTCCATCTCAAAAATTGTCAACAATCAATCAACTATTCGTCTCATGACCACCATCCTAAAATGTATGGTGCTAATCAATATGTTGTTAATTAGTAATTGGGCTTTACAATGCTAATCAATAATTGGGTTAGAGTGTTAATTAGGAAATGGGTACCGTGCTCATGGGTATGTTGCTATTGAATGTCCAACCCCTCCACGGTCCACCTCCTTGCAACAACTTGGTGATGTAGATAGAAATGTACATAGCAACTTGGCTTAATACATAACAATTTGCTTGGTTATGCAGATAGAAATCTACATATCAATTTGGTTTAGTATGTAACAATTTGCTTGGTTATGTACATGAAAATGTATGTATCAAATTGGTTTAGTATGTAACAATTTGCATGGTCATGTGTATAAAAGGGGCTTATGACATGTTATTGCAAGTTGCAACTCCTCATGCCAATGTGGTAGTTGTGGTCAAATTCTTGGTTGTGGAATAGATCTAGGGTATAGGACTTCAGATTGTAGTAGTACATACTAAGCTGACACCCAATGCAAGATTTATTACTAACCTACACAAGCACTTAGGGATTGGGGGATGCAACTTCAAGAAAAATTTGGCAAGGATATGCACTAACAAATTGCAATGGTTTCCAATTTGACCCATTATGCAAGAACATGACCACCTTCATTTGAAAAGAGTAATGATAGTTTAGGGTTTCATGTGATTGCGCCCATCAAGTTCCCCACTCCTAAGGCCTGGCCATGGGCACATAAAGCTTGGGATTCCCTTGTGATATTTCTACTATTTGGTATAAGTGCCACCCTCATAGGAAGGGGTATTAGCCCAGGTCAAAAATGGTGACAAATAGTTTTAGAAATACAAATTCCATGCACCCAATGAGAAGGCCTCAACATGTCCTCAAGAGGGCCCAGTTTTTCCCTTTTGGGTTTGGAGAGTGGGGGTGGGGGATTTTTTTAGGGTTTTTGTTCTGTTCCTAGTGTGTTCCCATCAAGTTTGCAAAGGGTTCCCCAAGATGTTCCCAATAGCACCACATTTTTATCCTGCATGCTTTGACCAAAATGGAACTTTCATATATTTTATATAAACTATAAAGGTGGGAAAAAGGAAGGACCTCTATGCTTCTATTTTGGGGAGTGCCCAATCTTTCAAATTTTTTTGATGATGGGCCAATCAAAGTGGCTTCTTCAAAAGAATTTAAAAAAAATAAAATAAAATAGGGTGAGCCCCTTAACTAACTCATAGAAGCAATATTTTTGATTGGGATATAAGTTGGGCCCAAAATGGGTGAGAAACAGAGTTAGGGGAACATAACTTTGATGTATGCAACAAATAAGGCGAGGCAGCATGCACCCAAGAGACGCCCGGTTTTTTTGGATTTTGGTGTTCCCAATGTGTTTCCCTATAGTTGTCAAAAAGTTCTCAATGGTTCTTTATTGTGTTCCCTCAAGTTGTTCAGAATAGCACCACACTTTTTTCCATTACCTTTACCCCAAAGTTCTATTGTTGTAACTTGTAACTTATATAAGTAAAAGCTGAAGGGATCATTACAATATACTGAAAATACCATGGCAAGTTCGACATTTCATTGTTGAATATTTATTTTATTTTGAAGATTCTATGTCAAAAACTAGAAAATTTCCAAAATCTTGAAAAAAAATTCATTCCTTTGCTTACAAAAAAAATTTCTTTGAAAAAGAAAATTTAAACATTAAATTTTTTCGTAACATTTCAACATAATAACATAATTAGTGTGAAAGACTATATGATGACGGGAGACATCGCATCATGGCCTTTAGCTTCATCACATTGGTACGATGAATTCAAAATTTTTGTACACAAGCATTTGACGAGCATATTCATTGGCGCTTTGCTTTGCAAATTGCAAATGGGTGTGTTTGTTTTCAATGCCTTCTTCACTTATAGAAATTAGAAAATCAAAATTGGAGAAGGGAGAAAAAAAACCTTAAAAAAATCCAAACAACTGAACTCCAAACACTACCTACCAAGGGGTAATTAAAAGGAAGAAAAAAGAAGGGGAAAAAAAAAAAAACTTTGGAGGTGTAGTATGTATGTATGTATGTATGTATGTAGGTTTGATTGATAAGTTACACATCTTCCATTTTGTTGCATTTGCAAATCTAGGAATATTGTAGATTATGTTTTGTAGATCCATGAGTTCAGTATGGATTTGAAATTTGAATGGAGATTTTTGTTTCTGACCAAGTCCAGATTTCTTACCAACTAGGTCACCTAACAAAGAGCATGTCCTTGCAAAGGTTTTAAGAAAAAAAAAGGTGGCCAAGAACTCAACAACCTCGGTCTCTCTGTGATAAAACAAAAAGAAAAAAGTTGAGCTTTTTATTGAGTTGTAAAAGGTAGGGAACTTTTATTATTATTATTATTATATTTTTTGTGGATTTTTTTCCCCCTTGGTTAGGTAGCCAATACCCTTTTGTTCTCAACAATAAATTAGGTCGCCCAAAAGGAAAAATAAATGATCACCAATTTTTAGGTTCTGTTCTTTTGGCATTTGGGTTCCTCCCCTTTCAAAATGGTGAAAAAATATGTTTTTTCTGTTTTGTTTTCTAGTCATCAAATTTTTTCCAGAGATTAAATTTTTTTGGGCAGATTTCTCTATTGAGTTCTAGCATGTAGTAAAAAAAAATGTGAAGCATGATATTTAAAAAAAATAAATTTCATATCCTTTTTATAGGGAAAATCACCTAATTTTTTTTTAATGGATGATTGCCAATTTAGCTACCTCATAAAAATGAAAAAAAAAACTGCTGAATAATTAATTATTTTGGGAAAATAAGGTTCAACACATAAAATATTCCAAAAGATGCTTCATTTTTCATCACAAATTTTTTTTTGGGGGGAGAAATTTCTATAATTAGAATTTCAACACCTTTAAAATAATATAATTTTAGCCAAACCTGCTATACATGTATAGGCAATAGGTTCCAACATGTAGCCAAATTTAGCTAATTCCTCTTGTGGATGATGGCCAACATTGTTACATCATAAAATTTCCCCGCCCCCCCCTTCCCCCAAACCCTGGGTTTAAATGTTCTCAAAATGGTACTAGTTGGTGTGGAGGCATTATTTTCATGGATAGATATAAGGTGACTTCCTCTAGTAGTTAAAATAAATTCCCCAATGGTTTTAGGTGTCACATATCATAGTAC
>Ga0209611_10001361_pt1 | contig 41274 bp, 38 predicted proteins | sample S1TSphgellanicum_3_FD_187693 | JGI IMG/M metagenome (GOLD analysis project Ga0209611, IMG submission 187693) | Host-associated microbial communities from peat moss isolated from Minnesota, USA - S1T2_Fc - Sphagnum magellanicum MG (SPAdes) (version 2) | ecosystem: Host-associated > Plants > Peat... | reverse complement strand
TTAAAAGGGATGACAATTTGATATAAGGTTCTAGGATTTGGAATGTGTGAATCTAAATAACGAATCTATCAATGTTGAATTGTGAATGATGCTTGGAAGACAAAATAATTAACTTCATCTACGAACGTAACCTAATAACTAGACATACATTCGCATTCGTGGGTTGTGTGGGTTGTGTGCAGGCCCGTGTGAGTGAGTGAAACTTGTCAACTCTTCCTAGTCCCATCGCGGAGCTCCAACATGCCCCTCTACCCGTCAAAGTGTTGTGAGTTAAAGAACATGCCCCGAATCCTCCCTCTTTCGTTGTCTTCTACTTGGACTCACATTTAAGTCTTTCAAGGAATTAGGAGTGTGTCAAATATGGCCATCACTAAGAGCAAGGTTATTGAAAAACATGTGTTTAAGGATAGAGAGTTAATAAAAAAGAAGTTTACTGCTGTTACAAATGTTAAAAAGTATTTTTGACAAAACCCGAAGCTAAAAAAACCTAATATAGCTACTAAACAAATGTTAGAGCCTAATGTAACCGCAGTGGTTGAGACACGTTCTAAACCAGACACAATAGCTATAGAGGTAGATAAGTAGATGGCAGTTATCCAAGTATTAGTTGGGAAGAACATTGTTCAGGATGTTTTGATAGATGGAGGAGCAAGTGTGAACGTTATAATAAAAAATCTCATAACAAAGTTAGGTTTACCCAAACCAAGACTAGCTCCATACCACCTCAAAACGGCAAATTAAAGTATGATTAAACCTCTAGGAATCATAAAAAATTTGAAGATTCACATACATGGTATTCCATATATAGCCACATTTATTGTTTTGAAAAACAATGTGGTAGATTCTAACTATTCTATGTTGCTAAAAAGACCTTGGCTCATAGATGCAAAGGTTACACATGACTGGAGTAACAATGTCATTCTGTTCAAGGTAATGGAATAATCAAAACAATATTAGTTAATAGGAAATTGAGAGCAAAAACTAGAAGGCCCCAAGTACTTATTTGTTATGACTTGATGGAAAGGTTGGCAAATGAAGAGGAAGATCTAATCTTTGAGACAAAACCATGATTGTTATCAATTGGCACAATTATTCTCTTAGAAGAAATAATTTCGTTGTTGAGTGTTGGAGTGTCAAAAATTAAAAACATTGAGGAATTTGATCCAAAGCAAGGGACATCATATCAAACATCTATAGAAGTGGTGCTTTCAACAATGAAATCAAAAGATTTTTTTGTCAAACCAAAAGTTTCATTGAGAGACAAGGTTTATTTAGAAACCTATTACCATCACAGCCAACATGATATTCAAATGAAGGAAACACCGGCAAAAATACAGGTACAAAATCTTCAGATAATAGGTTGGACTTTGATTGAAAAACAATAGCTTGTTAAGTTGAATCTTGGCACAAATGAAAATCCACAATACATCAAGGTTAATGCACAATTGACAAAGGAGAAAATTAAAGAGCTTTAGATGTTGCTCAAGGAGTTCAACAATGTGTTTGTTTGGACCTATAAAGATCTGAAAGGCATACTTCCAAAGTTGGTTCAACACAGAATTGAGTTAGATACTTGAATTCCACTAACACATCAAGCAAGGTATAAATTGAACCCTAATTATGCTACAGTTGTCAAATAAGATATTGACAAATTATTAGCAACAAGATTTATTCAACCACTAGAGGAGGCTACATGGTTATCACCTATAGTGGTAGTCCCTAAGAAGAATGAAAAATTGAAAATTTTGTGTGGATTTTAGGAAGCTTAATAAGGCAACCAAAAAAATCCTTATCTTTGCCATTTTCTGATGAGGTACTGAATACTATAGCAAGGTATGAAGCCTATTCATTTCTAAATGGATATTCAAGTTACCATCAGATTTCTATAGCCTTTAAAAATAGATACAAAACAACTTTTGTAACAAATTGGGGAGCTTTTGTTTGGATGGTGATGCCATTTGGTGTCAAAAATGGGCCACTAGCTTTCCAAAGAATAATTAGGAAAACATTTAGAGAATATTTAGATCAGTTCATGAAGATAGTTTTAGATGACTTCATAGTTTATAGAGTGATATGGAAAGTCATTTGATGAAGCTTAAACTTTGCGTTCAGAAGTGCAAAAAATATATAATTAAATTTAACCTAGAGAAATGTGCCTTTATGATATTTTTAGAATTGATTTTAGGGTTCACAGTTTTTAAAGAAGGAAAAATACCAAACTTCAAAAGGGTTAGGCAATAATGAACATGCCAGTACCTACCAATCCATAGCTGATTCAAGTTTTTAATGGTATGGCTTAGTTTTATAAATGTTTCATCAAGAACTTTGCTTTTATCATGGCACCGATCACAAAGCTGATGAAGAAAAAAAACCTTTTATTTGGACCATAAAGTGTCAAAAAGCTTAGGATCATATCAAACAGATTTACATAGAAACACCAATTCTAATATCTCCAAATGGGCAGATGGAATTTCATGTGCACACAAATGCATCACTATTGGCAATGGGTGCAATGTTGGCACAAAATCCAACTAGAAAATATGACCAACCTATAATATATGCTTCTAGATTGTTAAATAAAGCCAAACATGATTATACTACTACAAATAGAGAAGCCTTAGTAATGGTTTATGCTATGCATAAGTTTAGACATTTTTTGTTGGGAAACAAATTTGTTTTTTATGTAGACCACATGGTTTTAATATACTTGGTCAACAAACCATAGGTGTTTGGAAGGATAGCCAAATGGTTGTTGTTATTTTTGAAGTATGAATTCACAATAGTTTACAAGCTTGGTAAAAGACATGTGGTAGCTGATGTTTTATCTAGATTACCAGATAATTTAAAACCATTAGAGTCTTAGATTGGACTATAAATGCATCATTATTCTCTGTAGAACCTATATGGATGTAAGAAATGAATAACTATTTGGAAATAGGTCAGATGCCAAAAACTTTAAACCTAGCTCAGAAACAAAAGTTAGTTAGAAAGGCAAAACCCTTTATTATAAAAAAGGGAATAATGTATAGAGTGGGACAAGATAACAAAATGCATAGATGTTTGACCACCTCAAAAACACAGATTGTTCTGAAGGAGCTACATGAAGGAGTGGTAGGAAGACATTTTGTTGCAGATATTATTATATAAAATTATAGATGCAGGATATTAGTGGCTAACTTTATTCAAGGATACTCATGAATTTTATAGAAGTTGTGACAATTGTTAAAAAATTGGAGGACTCCAAACAAAAAAATATGGCCAAGTTGGTAACAACATTTTTAGAAGAACCATTTATGAAGTGGAGTTTAGATTTTATAGGTCCAATTAAACCCGTAAAAAGACTAACATGAAACAACTATATCCTAGTAGCTACTAATTATGCAACTAAGTAGGTAGATAATTAAAGGCATTTAGAACCAATACTATAGTAGTAACATCCAAATTCCTCTATGAGTACATTCTAACCAGATTTGGATGTCCATTAACCATAGTTATAGATCAAGGAATACATTTTATCAATGATATAATCAAATATTTGACAAAACAATTTATGTTCAAGCATGTTAATTCAACTACCTTCTATCCATAGGGAAATGGACAAGCAAAATTTATTAACAAAATCATTGGTAGACTTTTGACCAAGTTAGTTAATAAGAAATGAACAAATTGGGATGAACATTTGTCTACAATTTTGTTTTCATATAGGATTGCTTACAAGGTGGCAACATGTTATACACCTTACCAATTAGTCTATGGTTTGTATCCTCTAACGCCAACTGAATATGTTCTATCAGTTATTAGTGGGGACCACAAAGATGCAGAACCAACCAAAGTACTAATTGCTAAAGTTATAGAATGGAGAAATTACAAAAGAACAGATTGGAAGTTCATAATAATGTGGGTACCAATTAGTGGAATAGATTGATGTGGAGTCAACCAAAAAACACAGAAAAGAAGTTTCAATTTGGAGATTATGTATTACGGTTTCCCAAGGGAGAAAAGACCCTAGGGAAATTCAAAAAAAGATGGTTTGGTCCATTCAAGGTACAAAATTGCTTACCCAATAATAATATTATTCTTGTTTTTATTAACAACTTTGAACCAAATCCAATATTTGTCAATGTTAACAAGTTGAAACTATACAAATTTATGGATTAGACATTGAAGAGGGTTCAAAATCCAGAGAATCAGACCTCTATAAAATCCATAGATTCAGATCATATGAAAGAACAATCTAATGAGGATTCAAAAGATCAAAGAAAAACAAAGATCATTACAATTGATCAAATAATATTATCAAAAAAACCTTAAGAAAATCTAATGAGTCAGTAGGTTATGAAAGTATCTCATATAGTAATTAATTATATAGTTTCATAATCATTAGATTATGGGTCAAATAAGTCTGTTAGATCAGAACAAAATTCTATCAATTTGATGACTCAACATAGGACAAAAGTAGTTTGTAGTGTAGACAACAACAGGTCATCAAATTTTGATTTGTCATAAAAATTTGCCACATCCACAAAGTTAATAGGTCAACAAACATTTATTGTAGCCCATGTTGATGTTAATATAAATTTTCGCAAAAGACACCAATGTGAAAAAATCAGAAAAAAAGACAAGTCATTAAAATGTTAACCCTAAAGCAAAAGTGAAATGCCATTTTATGAAACAAGGTGAGTACGTTTCAAAAGGTAGCAAGGACTTGAACACTTATTCGTTTTCGTTTTCAATAAGTAAGTGGCTTTCATTTTTAATTTTCAAATGAATGTAGAAGAAAACCTTGTGGAGAAATTGCAAAGACAATTTACAAAAAGGTTACATAAGTTGAAAGAAGAGTAAGAGAGACAAAGAGAGCAGCAAAAGTTTATAAACATTTTGCCTTTGTAATCTAGGTTGCCAGAAAAGGCTCCACCATTTCCTTTTCCCATTCATTCTTCTTTTTTTTCTCAAACATCTTCTCTGATTTCCAAGTTTGAAAAAACTTTTGAAGCAATTAGAAAAAACAAGATAGAATGTAGGGAAATTTTGAAGAGGTATATTTTTAGGAAGCCTAGAAGAGAGGCAGGTCTTACTTAAAAAGTTGATCCAATTTCTATTTATAATTTTGAAGAAGAGAAGTAGAAGGACAATCTACAACATCAACAAATGCCATTACATCAACAATAGCCAATCAATGATCAGATTCTAAAAGAAGTTCACATTCCTAACAAGAAGTGCACAAAGAGAGTCAATTAGCAAGCAATGGTTGGAAATCTGCGTGGGAAGAAGGTGTGGACTCACCAGGATGATGAGGTCAGATATGTTTTTACTCCTATGGAGCAAAATTATAATAGCAATTTCTTGGACAAGCTTTGGAGAGGAAGAGAGAGCCTAGGCAAACAAAACTAGATTAATAGGTATGTTTGAGGTTGAGTGGAAAATTCCTCATCATAAGATTCTAGTAGAATTTTTTAACAATTGGAAATTGGATTTTGAACATTATAGAAGTAAGGTTATGTTGGGGGAAAAGCATAAAATAATTGACAAACATCTCTTGGTAGAGGTTTTTTAAATCTACCATACAATAGAAACAAAGGTAGATTAAGCAGAGATGTTAGATGCTAGAGTAACATTGGTAGATATAGCTAACAAAGTCCTAGATACTTACAACACCGATGAAAGGTGGGTTGTAAAGAAAATGAAGTTAGAGTATGCCAATAGGAGAACTACCATCTTGCCTATTATTTACCAAAAGGATAAGGTGCAGTATTTTAGTAAGTCTTCTATGATGATCTCCAGAGTAGATTATGGAGAATTTGTCAATTGGGCTGCAATTATGTTTTCTCAATTGGTCAAGGAGTTGATCAAATGGGAAAAGCGTTAAAAAAACATGATTGAGGGAATAACCAAAAGAGAATAAAAAAAGGATGTGTTTCATTTTTCATAAGTGGTTTCCACTAGTAGGAGTAAAGCCACAAGAAAAAAAAAAAACAAGTAGAACCACATGAGGACATGAGAAGAAAAGAGAGTTTGCGGGAGAGGTTTATCATGAACAAAAGACCTTTGAACCCTACACACATCTCTCCTAAAAAGGAGAAACAACCAAAGACTAGGACAACCAAAAGAATAGCTATGATGTCCTAGTTTGATGATGACGAGGAGAGAGAAACTTTGCAAAAGAGGCAGAAGAAACAAGAGGATATTGTAATGAGGGGTAGTATTAATCCTCAATAGGCAGCAAAATTGTTGAAGAAACAACATCAACATTAGAAACAAAAGGAGAAATATGTATCTCCTAAATCTGATTTAAGACCACAAATCTCTTCTAATTAAGCAATAGCAAAGATTAGATGGGCAAGAGCACCAAAGAAGGCTTAAATAAAAGCCAAAGTCTCTAGACCAACAACGAACAAAGGAATAGACACAAGATCTTGACTTGGATCCACCACAAGCATAACAATCTATTCTAACACGATAGAATAATGAAGGTATGCTACCTTCAAGACCAAGTTCTACAACATGCACAAATGTGTTTGGAGAAATCTAGACTATACACATGAGTCTAGGTTTTTTAAGAACAAGTTCTTGGGTTCAGACTCTTAAATTTCATACACTAGGGTCTAAACAAGGGATAGAAGTAGAATTGGATGAACACTAAAGAGCTACTAGTACGTTTCAACAAGCAACATAGTACAATGTACAAATGACAAATATTTTGGTTAGACTTTCTGCTATGGAGATCAAGAATAAGTGGATCATAGAGGAGAAGGACATATCTGTCTAGAATTATAGGGGGCTTTAAAGAAGGAGTAGAAGCTCAAAGCAAAGCTATAGGGTAAAAATAGTGAAAATAATCAAGTATTGGCAGAACTCCAAGTAGCCAGGCAAAATATTAATAACATGGAGAAACAAAACAAGGATTTGGGGAATGTTAGAATAGAAAGGGATTCTTTGCAAACAACTTTGAAGGAGATAGATGCCTATTACTATAATTTGAAGGCAAAAAAAGGATATTATGAGTGTGGAACATAGCAAAATTCAGAAAGTTTACAAGAGTATGGAGCAGATTCTCTTAAAGCAATAGGAGTTGGAGGACCTCATAATGGAAGTTGGAAATGTGTATTGGGCCAAGAATGAAATACAAAGGCAACCTAATTAGAGGCATGCACTAATGGATAGAAATTTGCAAAAGCAAATGGCCTTTAATGAAAAATTACATAAGCTTTTGGAGGAGACGTGGAAAGTTAACCCTTTCAATTGTTATAGTGTCTTCATAGAGAACAATGAGTATAAGAAGCAAATTACTTTGCTTTAGGTAAGACTCAATGTATTATCAATAGAAAAAAAAATTGTAGATCTTTGGTGGGATGCATTACAGGATATTGCTCAAAAGGATATTGGAAAGATTTGTAGTGTTAATAGAGGCATTAGAAGAGCAACAATATATTTTAAATACAATAGAAAATCAGTTATAGATAGAGCAAATTGTAGTACAAATTGTAGTGCAACAAAAGGAACATCAAATTTTTAAATCACAAGGTCGGAAATAACATCAAATTTAGCTTTCTTAACATATTTTTTGATCCAAATTTTTGGATGTAATTCAGAGTACGGGTGGGGTAATGTTAAGGGAATAGTTATTGTGATAATAGTTAGTTAGTATATTTTTATTTACGTAGTTACTATTTTAGAAATTACTAGTTAGATCACATAGTTTTTGTCGCCATTTGAATTTGAATAAAAAATAGGACTATTTTATTTTAAAATATATTTGGAGAAGAGGAGGAGATGATCATCATTGTAGAACATTGAATTTTAATGGAGTATGAGATAGAGCACTTTGATTTATGGAAAAGCTTAACTTTCTTAGCCATAATTTCTATTTTGATGTTTTTTTAATCATAATTTCATGGCTAGATTTTTAGTTTGGAACTAGACCTTAGTAGATTGAAATGAGTAGATTCTGTTAGTATTAATTTCATGGCATTTTAGTCCAAATTTATATTAAAATATAGGATCAGAGATTTTATATTTACTAGTTGACATGCTAGATGATTAGTGATCATTGTATTTTGTGAAATTTCCAAGGTTTCCAGGAAGTTCATTTCAAAAAATGAATTTTTCTCATTATCCTGATTTAACTAAAATTCAATAACAAAATACTCAAACTTGGGCACCATGTTATAATATTGCTAAAGTACCAAAACAACCCTAATACGAGGGCTTCAAAGGTTGAAATGCATGCAACACATTTAGCCAGACAATTTCATTGTTGCTTTCAATCTCTCTACCAAAATGTAGTCTTTAACAATGTTGGCAAGTTTAGGGTACTAGATTAGTTTTTTGGATGATTTTCAAGTATTGAAACTTATAGGTTTAGAATTTTTTTGGAGCCAAAATTACAATTGGACCATGGAATTACCCTTGTGTTGGAACTACATTTGGAACCAAAACAAGGTTGTTGGGATGGATGACAACCCATGACCTACCAAAACGTTCCTATACATATAATCCCCCTAATGCAGTACCACCAACCTTACATATATAGAAAACCATGCAGCTACAAACAAGATGTATACAAAAGCAACCATGCATATTGTCATGTGTGGCCTGTAGTGTGACAAATAATTGAATGAGCAAGAAATATTGAAAGAGACATAGGAGGCTAAAGTGCGTACAGAGATCCACAAGATATCAGCACAATATCTTCATATTCAAATGTCACAATGATCATTAATAAAAATCTTCATTTTCTCTTCTGCACAACAACCCAAGCATGAATTCTTGTACATTACAGGTATTATTGATGTTTTGCAAGTTTCGTTGAAATATTTATTTATTTGAAAAATTAAGTTTAGCAGCTTCAATTTTAATATTTCAAAATATTGGCAATTAAGGAATAAATACGAATACTGCTAATTTTTTAAAAACTTACAATGGTTGGGACTTGGGATAGTGGAAAACCATTTATTGTTCAACTCTCATGGATTTGAGCAATAAATAATAAAAATGTTTCTTTCTTTTGATTAGGCCCTACATGAATTAATTTGTACTAAACATGAATAGTAGGAACGTTATTGCTTTCAATATAGAGGCTTTGCATATGCCTAATAGGTTGATAAACCCTACTTACTATGCATTGTTTACCTACCATCAAGGTTGGTGCCATTGCCGTTGCTTAACCTGGCTAACTTTAAATTACCAAATGTGCCTTAGGCAACACTTATATGAATGAAAACTGACCAAACCCAAAAACCATCTATATTTACATGATCTATCCTCCAAATCTAAATCTACAAGTGGTCCACACATGATAGCCATGTTGACAAGGATGCACAAACCATGTTAGTGAAGCTAGATTCTCCCTCTCCTCAAGTAGTTAGTGTCTATGCAAAAACCTTAAACTTGTGCCATACCCAAGATTACAATCAACGGGCATTTGGACCTCTTGGAAGATTCCAAAAATGTCTTTAAGATTTTGGAATAGAGGGTGTGTTTTTGGGAAGCAATTATGTTGTCAAGGTAACACTTGGTTGATGTGTTGAAGGTGCTTACAAAAGTGCAAAAGACATATCTAATTTCACTAACTAGGGTGTCTACATCATATTGTGATATGTGCATGGATGTTGTTGGTTGGTGGGTGGAAATCTAGCATAGGAGGTTTCTAATTTGAACCTACCATCTAAAGGTAGAGCCATTATACCTACTTGTTTATGTGTGTGTACATGTGATGGCATGTGTTAAAGGGCAAAAGTATATCAAAACAAAGTAGGCTAAGTTAATTAAGACATATGAAGAGTATGAATTGAGGTTTATGGTAGGAACATGGGAAGGATTTTTAGAAAATTTTAAAAGATGGATGGAGGTTATTAGGAGGAAGTAATTTTTTTGGAAGAAAGGAAAAGCTCATTGTTAAACACTAATATTCTTACATTGTGTTTATTTTGGAATCTGTTTTTTAACATGTTATTTTGCAAATAAAAAATATGATGTATGACAAACTACAAAAATTAGGAACAAAACTCAACTAAAATCCATTATAAGGCACAAATTTGTATAATGTTAATTCTATATTAAAATTAGATACTCATATTCAAAATGAAAACAAAAATACGAAAACAAAAAACATATTGTGACAACACTGCTGTTCTTCATCAAAATTATTTTATAATCTTTCTTGAGCTTCTCCATTTCCAAGCTACTTCTTCTCTCTCTCAGATCCTAATTCCTCTTCCAAAAACTAATTTCATAATCCTTTTTCCTCGCAATGCTTCTCTTTAAATATACTCAAATTCCTAACATAAACCAGTTTGAATCAAGCCTCATTAGTCATAATCCTACATAGTCATTTTCCATTTCTATCAACCATTGAAACTACCTTTGTCCAACTTGTCTAGTAGGGACACCACAACTCTCTATCCAATGCCTCCATCCAATCTTTTCAACAAAAACAATACAGTTCTACCCTTAACATTACCCCCCTTGTACTTTGGATTTTTTCTTCAAAATCCTATGCATGCAAAATTGTATTGGAAGAATAACTATAGATTGAGGCCACTTATTTAGAATGGACTAACATTTCTTCTTGACTCACTTCTGTAATTGCATGTATTACAAATGGTATTTCATGCTCTATAGATTGTTGTCCTTCTACTTTTGTTTTTCATCATTGTAAGTTTGTATGTTTTGTGTGTGACAAGAACCTTGGTGTGTTCTTGATCTTCTATTCATTTTTGTGAACATATTGTTTTGATGTCTCTAGTTTTCATACAATAAAACTATTTTTTTTTTTCATTTTATCTCTTATTTGTTAATAGATTCCTACCTACATACTAAACTATCCACATAACTATAAGTTGCTTAGTGCATACATACCTAACTATTTATCTACCTATGTGCTTACTTAACTATCAACTAACTGCACATATTAAATGTGTTTATTTACATTTTTATCTCTACCTAACTACCTACACACTTTTAAAAAAACTTTCAATTTGATAATATGACAATTTTATTTCAAATTTTATCAGGCAAAATTAAAACTAGTAATTTTAGCTAGTCAAATTGGGTAACTGCCTAATAAGAGTTTAGAGTTGAGTTGGAATTAGCAAAGCCATAAATGACAATTTTTTCCCTAATGGAGTACTATACCCAAAGTAAACCAAAGTTGAACATTGGTTAAATTCTTGGTTATGGTTTGGGGAGCCAATGCTAACCTTTTTTTTTCTCCTTTCTATTGCTTTCTTTTCAATTGTCTTTTTCACCTTGCAATATGGAGAGAATATGGAATCCAAAAATGTCAAACAAGAATGCAAGTAAAATCATAAGCCATATATGATGGAAGGAAGCCAAGTGGAAATCTTAAACAACCCTAGACATATGACAAAAGAAAACCTTAAATAATAGAAAGCCCAAAAACCTTAGTAAGCCCAGGGGAACCAAAAGCTTAAACCATAGACATATGACCAAAAAACCTTAAATTTTATATAATCCAAGAACCTTGGGATATGGTTTATTTAATTGAATACTTTAAACTTTAAGAAATCAGAAACCTTAAACATTAGACAACCAAAAACCTTATAGATGTGACAAATGAAAACTTTAAACCCTACACATATAACAAAAAAAAACCCTTAAACATATGATAGATAAAACTCTAGTAGTAGAATGTTTTGACATGTGAGTGGCACTTCAAATGTGGGCTCATTCATATGAATAGTGGTAGTCTACATACTAAAAAATAAAGTGTTAAACCATATAGACCAAAAAAACCTTGAACCTTAGGAAGGTTGTAATGGAGGAGATTGATTGTGATTGTGTGATGCATCTTTATTGTGTAAAGAGGTTGTTGAAATGTGGGCCAAATGGAAGATTAGGTAAATCAATTAAAATTTTTGTATGACAAAATAAAACCTCAAACCCTATGGACCCCAAAAACCCTAAATTGTACATTAAAAACCCTAGGGTTTGAAATTTTAAAATAACATTCTTTACCATTGAACACAATAAATAATCTTAATATAAAATACTATAAAATATTTTATTTGGTTAAATTGAATACCCTAAATCCAAAGGACCCCAAAGATACCAAACTATAAACCTTTGTAATGATGTCAATTTTTACATTTATGAAAATAACATAAATTCAAAATTAATATAACTTTTTTTAATCAATTGGGAAAATGCATTTACTATACAAATGATGCATTTTTTATAGTTGTAGTTTAATTTTTGGGAATTTTTGGGAGATAGAAGAGTTGTGTTCAATGTTGGGCGGTTTTCACTTTATTCTAAAACCATCGATTTTAGTTATTTATGTTTTTATGTGAGAACTGGGTTGGTTATTGATTTCAAAAAGAAATAGGAGGCTTATGAAAATCGTCATGGGTATCAAAAAATTTCCAAGGAAAAAGAAATCTGATTCTTAGGCTCGGTGATTCTCAACAACTCAAGAACAACTGGTTTTCTTGGCATGTTGTCACAAGCCAAAAATTTGATTTTTTTGGGGAAATTTGTTTTTTCACATTTTTTTGACAAAAAAATAGACTTTGAATATATTTTCAGCAATTTATAAACCCACAATTTCATCTCTTTCAGAAGCTCTTTCAAATTTTATAATTCCTCTTATAGCTTTGCATCTATCCTAATAAGTTCTAAAAGGTTACAAGGGGATTTACAACCAACTCTACAATCATTGGGCTAATTTTTGTTCACATTTTTTTTTCCCCCTAACTTTTCTAATTGTAAATGACATCTTTTCAAATTAATGAGGATTATAGCCAAAGAAAATATATTTTCAATCTTTATTTGACAACCAACAATTCTTAAATTTTGTCGAACAAGAAACCCAACTATGGGAAACATGGCTTCATGTTTCTCCCGCCACGGAAGGGGACACTTGATCTCCTTCAAATCCACTTGATAACACCAAAAACCAATAGTTTTATCTTAACAAACTCTTGTGTTGACTTAGTACTCCATGATGTTATTTGGAAAATATCCAAACTATTGTCATCATCCACTTTTTGTCAACAAATCATTATCACATTTTATCAATTGATGCAAGTGATAATAAGATTTCATGATCATATTAATGACATTGGATCATATTGTTCAACAATTACTACTCTTTGATCACAACCAATGAAAGAAGACTAAGCGAAAACTTTTTAATCTTGGGTCCAACATTAGAGCTAACATATTATGTGTTTTTCTTTCATCAAATTTATTCAAGAAGGAAAGAAAGTTATCTAAAACTCCACAAACCTCTTTTCTAATGTTAGAAGCCAAACAAATTAAGTCAAGTGCCACACCAAAATCCTCTTGCATTAGGGTATGAAAAGATGGTGCATTTTTTGGTTCTTCTTTCAATTTCAAGCTCATGGAAATGGCAAAATGAAGGTCATCACTTAACAACCAATGTCCCCTAGATTGGTTTAGAACACAAGCCATTACAATAGTGGAGAAATAATCAATAACAATTTGACAAATATACCATGTCAAAGGGGGTGGAACTTTGGTTGTCATCTTCACTGACTTTGCATGTTATAAAAAACATTATAACATTTTTGAATTATAGAACCTTTTGAAAAAAAATGATTTTGCTAACAAACATGCAAAGAAAGAAATAACAAATGATTATTATCTACATTTTAACAAGTCCCAACAAAAATAATAATAAACAAGAAAATATTAAAATTCTTATGATAACCTTATTTTAACTATAATGTTCAGTTTTCTTTGAGGAAGATTCAAATTTGCACAAGCCTTGTTCCATTCTTGTCTATGTTTCCTTAACTTTTTTGACCAAGTTATGCATTTCTATAGGTCAGATTAAGCAATTTTGACAAATACATATTTCAAACCCTTACAAATATTTTCATCAATTAAAGCATATTGACAAGCCTTAAAAAATGCAAGGCCAAAATAACTACCCTAAAAAATTTCTATCAACTTAAAATATCACAACTTACAACAAACTTTAAAATTATAGTCATAATATTTAGATTAGATTCTTCATCTTTAACATAAGTAATGATTTATTTTTCTCAAATCATACTTGTCCAACAACTCAGTTAAGTCTTTGGCTAATGCATGCCCACAAGTATTAGATGTTTCAAAAACCCAGTTGCAATGTGTTTTGGCTACTGACCAACCCCTAAAAAATAATAACAAGGGAAAAAATGTCATAAGCCCCTTTTGACATCCATAAATCAAAACTTGTTGTTACATAATAACAATCTATCAAAGCAAGTAGGACATATAATTGTTTAGTTTTTTCCACCAACTCCAACAAAATTTCTCTTGAAAATTGTTTCTTAGAAGGACACAAATGTAGACTAAATCTTTTTAACCATTGGCTTTCAACAAGATGCATTGGCAAATGATTTTTTACAATTAAAAGAGCTAAATCTTCCAAAAACTACTTCTACTGCAAATCATTTTTCTTATAAGAATCTTTGGCAACAAAAAAGTTAGAAATAGGAGTTCCATTTACATGAGGTCATTTCTTTGCAAGTTCTCTTTCATGAGGTTTTTTCTAATAAATTGTTTACTTTTTCTTTAAAAAAAATTGCAATCACACAATGGTTTGCATAAACATGTTTTTTTTAATGTTGTAACCATGTAGAATATTAAACCTTTCCTTGCTTGTGTTTTGGCATTTGTTATTGAAATTGGATTATCATAACAAAAAATGCATCCCATCAATTGAAAACACTTAACATCCACTTGCTTATTGTCATTTTACACAATAAATGACCAACATAGTGCATTTATACTATCTTGTCTCCACTTCTTTTTCTGAAAATGCAAAATTTTCAAATTTTCCTTCATTTTTTCTTTCCCCTCATCTACATTAATATATTTTTTTGTTTGCAAACTTGGCTAGATTCCAAACTCTTATTCCATTACAACATCATTTGAATATATATCATCATTATTATTCATTATGTTTTCATTTGGGAGTGACTCTTCCATTATCAGGTGGAAAATGAAATTCTATTAGATTAGTGGCACAAAAAACCAAACAAAAATATGCAAACCTATATAAACCTCTAGGCTACCAACAAGCAATTTTACAAAGGCATTGACAATTTATAAGAGCATTTACAAAAGGCATTTACAAAAATGAAGTGCAATGTTAAAATGTAGATGAGTTCAGGGAACCTTACAACCAAAAATAAAGTAAAATAAAATCAGAAGTTGGAAAAAAAAATTAAGTTAAAGAAAGTTAGAAACATTAATATATATTGAATAAAAAAAAATTAAAAAAAACCTAACTCTTTTCTCTTGTCCTAACCTTGCCCTCCAAGCTCCAACTTGTAATGACAAGACGGGGGGGGGGGGAGTACAACACCCCAACAAATAGCACCAACAACACAAGGTGAGGAGCAAACAACAACACATGTGTCGCAACCCCACTTTGAGGGAAGTGTGAGGTCGCCACTCACACTCCTGAAAATGGGACTTGGGACTCCCTCGGGACTCCCGAAAATTTAGAACTCAATTTTAGGGGTGAAAACACCTCGCATTGGAAGTTTTTTATATTGTTGGAAAGGTCTCGGAGTGTAGATGTCCCAAATGGCCTCGCATGAGCCATTTGGACATCTGTAGCACAAGTTATGGTCGAAAGAAGAGCCGGGAGTCAAACTGGCAGTTTGATTCCCAACCACTAAAAGTCGGTGTCGCAACCCCACTTTGGCCAAGCGTGGGGGTGAAGCCCAACACTTGAAAAAGTTGGAGGTTTGGAGTCCGTCGGGACTCCCGAATGTTCAGAGCTCAACAGAATGGCCCAAAACACCTCGCATTGGGGTGTTCTTGGTGTCATTGAAAAGGTCTTGAAACGTAGATATCGAAAATGGCCTCGCATTGGCCATTCGGATATCTGCAGCCCAAGTTATGGGCAAAAGAAGGGTCGGGAGTCAAATTGACAATTTGACTCCCGACCACTAAAAGTCGGGAATCGACCTCTTCCCGACGTCGCCTTGAAGAGTGCGACATGGAGTTGGAAAGCTCGTGACAAGAGCTACAACTTTGGTTCAGGACTCGTCCCAATCCGAGCTTGGGGCGAGGAGTTATGGCCACTCAAAGTTTCGGGAGTCTAGCCGGGATAGTTTCGGGACTCCATTTCGGGAGTCCCAACAAAATGTGCCATTTGGATGTAGCCTCGGCGACCAGCCGCAGAGAATACTATAGGGAGTAAGGTGGTGGCTTACTCCCGAGTCTGGGCCGTGGTGAGTCTTGTGTGTCCAAGTGCCCGTGGCAAGTCCCAACACCCAAGGGGGTCTCGAATGCTAAACTAACATTTTTGGGTTGGTTTTTGGATGCATATTCACATGAGCTAAACTAGTCCCTCTTCCTAGTCTAATCCCTGGGCTTCCAACTCGACCCTCTACCCCTTTTTAGAACTGGAAGTCGGGAGCGTGCTACTAAGTCACAATTTCCGCAACTTGACTTTGTGAAACCCTCGAATGGGTTTCACCCCGTGACTTGGGAGCACGTCAGTCGGGAATCGACCTGATTCCAGTGTGTGCAGGTGGAATTCGACACACTGTTGGAAAGCTCTCAAGGAGAGCTACAAGTTTGCTTTAGACCTTGTTCCAATCGGAGGTCGTAGCAAAAAGTTATGAACGCCCAAAGTCCTAAGAGTCCAAACCGAGACAATTTCGGGACTCCACTTTGAAAGTCCCAGGAAAAAGTGCCATTCGGATGCAAGTGCGGCAGAGAGACGCAAAGAATACTATATGGGGGCAAGCGGTGGCTTCCCCCGAGTCCGGGCCGTGGTGAGTCAAGTGAGTCCAAGGTTGCCCGTGGCTTGTCCCAACACCAAAAGTGTGCAGAATGAGTTCGAACCAACTTGTTGGTTGAATTTGGATGCATGACCGAATAACTAAGTAGCTTGTCCCTCTTCCTAATCTAATCCCGGAGCTTTTAGCATGTCCCTCTCACCCCCCCTTTAGTGCTCTCACCCCCCCTTTAGTGCTGGAAGTTGAGAGTGGCACCAAGTTCCAACTATTTTCGCTCTTTAACATAGTTAGACCCTTTTTGGGTCTAACAAGGAACTTGGGGGCACATTAACAGGTAAGGAGTGAACAATGACAACACAAAGGAAGATGAGGTGAATATTTGAACGAACAACATCAACACAAGGTTAGGAGTGAGCAGCATTAACACAAGGCGAATAGGAGCAACCAACATGAGTAATGAACAACAATTAAGGCGAATAGCAAACAATAGCAACGCAAAATGGGCAACAAGCAATAGCAATACAAGGTGGGCAATGAACAATAGTAATGCAAGGCATGTAACAAGTAGCAACAATGCAAGGCGCACAACAAGCAATAACAACGTAGGCTAGCAACAAGTAGTAGTAACCAAGGCGAGCAACGACTAACAACAATGCAAAGTGAGGAACAACCAATAGCAACGTAAGGCAAGGAGCAAACAAATGAGGGGCGACTTGTAGCAATGCAAGGCAAGGAGCATACAAGAGTAATGCAAGGCAAGGTGAGAAGCAAGCACAAACAATGCAAGGCAAGGAGCAAGCACAAAATACAAAAGCAAAGCCCCAAAAAAAAAAAACACTCAAGTGAAGAGGCTAGAAAGCCTTTGGTTTTTATAGATTAATGGTCTCCCCTGGCAGAGGTGCCACCCTAAACTCTAAACCTAACATGGCGGTTTCATTAAACCCTCCTAGACCCCAGACCTTGAGAACCAGATCTGGGTTTTCATGTGAAAACCCATCTGGTTCTCTCTCTCTCTCTTTCTCTTTTTCCCTGGTTGCGGTTCTCCTAGTTGGTTTTCACATGGGTGAGAACCTTAAAACCAGTTTTCAGTCCAGTTTTCATCCAAAATGAGAACAGTTGGTTCTCAATGTGAGAACTGCCCAACACTGGTTGTGTTTGTCTTTCCAGGGTGTTCCCATTAAGTTCCCCAAGAATTCTTTTAGTTCCCTCACAACGTTCCCAATAGCACCTCAGTTTGAAATTTCTAGCCTCCACATTGATCACAACAATGCTAAATGTTACTTGCAAAGAGTGCGTGCCACTTGCTGCTCCCTACGCAAAAGTTTGCGCACAACTTCAAACACCATGCACTGACATTCCGTGCAAGAAGTCTATCACATCTAGTGATGGAATTCTGCTACTCAACACACAATTAACCAAGTGCGTTGAAACGTCCGCATTCCAGGTACTAGTGGCATCTGTGTCTCTTTAATGTCCACTCACGAGGTCCAAATGAATGTGTGCTTAGCCCTAGGTAGGCATTCTTCATCTTCATCTTCGTGTAGTCCGTAGTATGTGTGGAACATGCTATTCTTTAGGTTACGATTATGTCTATTGAGCTTCAATGTTACTCATGTCGTTTGGAAGTTTCATGATTAACTAGGTCTTGTTGCCAATGCCTTCGTAATGGATAAAGCTCATTCAAATGCAACAAGCTTGTAAAGAGTGAAGCTTCATCAGATTTTGCCTTGGCGTTGTATTTGTGCCAGCATGCAAGCCTGAAGCAACTTACAAAGCAGGTAAATCGTTGGCTACTCATGTACCTCAGAATATCCTTAATCATGTCTCTTATACTGCATAACAATGATATCATTTTAAGCACTTTAGCCAGTGGACAGAACAAAATAGAAAAATCAACAATTGTTTTGGTTGTAATGAAAATTCCACAGAGAAACACTTTGAAGGATACCAAACAAATGTTCATGTGTTTTGTCAGTTTCACCATCAGTGTCTAGGACAATGTCTCAGCCTGAGTATATAGCTGATCATCTTTAAGACAAGCTACTAATCATCTCTTAGGAATCCATTGGCTGTCTAAATAATCCTTGCCCTTGGGGGGGGGCCCAAAGGCGAAGATTTCCTAACACATGGGACTACTATGACAGAAGCACTACTTGGAGAGTTTTATGGGCCTAGGATTGACACTGACCATATATCAATAAACTAAGACCATGCATCACACAGGATTTCTTCAATCACCTCAAAATATGGTATTTTCAAAAATGCAGAGTATCACTGTCATAAAAGGGTCAAAAGTAAGATTTAAGAGTTACAAATTCAGAAAGTCACAATTTATGTAGATTAGCTTGCTTAATGCACAGAACCTAAAATCATGTCATAATACTACATATGCATCAGAGAGCATTTCTCCAATCACCTCAACATGTGATTTATTCAGAACTGCAGAGTATCACTGCCACTGCACCTAAACAGAACCTAAAGCCATGTAATAATTCCACATATGCATCATTCACCATATTCATTGTCCTTGGAGCTTAACAAGTCTGTGAAGTAGATAGCATGTCCAAAACCACCTCCCTTGAACCATTGCACATCCAAACTTGACCTTTCATTTTACTCTAAAAAACTGGGCTTGAAAAACACAGATCTTACCCTATTATATTTGGCAAATTTGCCAATATTGGCAGACAACACAAATGGGTTCATCCACAACAATAGTGCTGATGCAGAAAAACTAGGTGACAAGTGTAACACAATTGATAATGAGACCACCAGCACATTCAACAGCATATTAGACATACAAACAGGAAGGATAAGCAGTCAAAAGCCTAGAAAGCTTTCCAGCCATCAGAGTTATCTTGGTTTGTAGCACCAAAGGAAAGTGTGCCAGCAAAAAGATCCGATTCATCGTCTGAATGAAAGCTACCCATGCGAGCCTTGTTGGTTCTTACACTATTGAATGAGTCGAATCTGTTCAGGAAGCTCCCTGTTGTAGCTTGGTCCTCACTTGCACCTGAATTAATCAACCAACCATTGTGCATGGTAGAACAACAGTTAAACATGCCTGCCCTCAGATTAGACATACCCCCCAATTTGTGAGAGCAAAAAAAGCACTGTAAAGAAAATGTGGAGATAGTTGCTGACTGTTAACTGACCTGACACTCTCGGTGGGACAACAGGACTCCCAGGACCAAATGAGTCGAAGCGCAAGAAGCTTCCTGCAAAATCATCATCTCTCTTGGTTGGACTAGGGCCACTTGAAAACAATGATGTTGATTGGGCTGTGTTCCCTCCAAAAAACGAAGACACCCTGGAGTCCTTAGACATAGCCAGGGGGCTAAATGAGTCAAAATAACTGTTTCCATTTTGTTCAAAGACCCGGGCAGGGCTTGAGGTTTCATCAATACTTGAGGTCTGTGGAGATCCCACATCCGAAGAGCCTCCTGCAAACCCATGAAATGCTGCCACTTTTGCTGGATGTGTCACCCCCTGAACAATGCCTCTAGTATTAATAGGAGCCTGCACCAGAATACAATTTGAAATTTAAGAGGAATGGATTCCCCACTGTCATGCAATTTCATTGTGTTGAGTTAACAAGCTCCTCAAGTTAAAGAGTAAGAGATCAAACCTGCAAGAGATGAAATAGGTACCATTCCATGCACGTGAACAATAAACTGTACTGAAGTTCAAAAGAAAAGAGGGGGTTCTGCTAAATACATTAAGAGATAGGCAAGCAATTACATTAAGATTAAATGTAAGGAGAAGTAAAAGTTACCATAGCAGGATTTTTCTGTAAACCCCATGAAGAGTGCATCCCTGAGTCTGCTTCCTCCTCATTTCCAAATGCCCAATCAGACACATGTGACTTCAGAGAGATTTGTCCCTGTTCTGAGCTGTCAAACAGAACATTGGGCAATGTCAGGGTTTGCTTCAACTTTGACAAAACACACCACACACTTGAAAACATAGACCCACAATGCCCCAGTAGGAAGGAGGTTAACTTTCCCCCACACAGTTTTTCACTCTACAATCCAAAAGACATGGAAACTTACAAGATTGAAGAAGGAGAAAGAATGAATGAAACCTGTTGGTAAAGGAGCTCATTGAGGTGGGACCATTCAATACATCTCCTCCAAACTCCTGTGAATCCACCACACCTGCATATCTGCAGTCCTACAAGTCTCAATAGATGCACTCAATGATTAATCCAGAAGTTGCAGGGAATTCAAGACATAATTGCACACTGTACTTTGAAACACCCAACTATACCTAGTCAAAACACCCACAGATACAGTTTTTCCATTAACTAACCATCTATAACCAAGAAACTAAGAAAACCTCACTGCTGGGAAAGCTGTGCTAATTCCAGCTCAAAATGTCATTGAGTTGGAACCCTGTCTGAAATCCACAATGCTTCTCAAGAGTCAATATTGGTTGCTAACCATTACCCACTCTTTCCTCTCAATTTCTTTGCAAAACTGTACCTTTCACTGGCCTTGCTGACGTTGGCAGTCAAGGTAGGCATGGTTTTGTTGTCTGGCAGCAGGCTAAACCTGGACACCTTATTTATCTCACTATCATCCCCATTGGATACTAATGCTTTAGCACTCTGCAGGTCTGCAGGTACTTGCTTGGGCACAGACACTGAATCTTCCTGTGGTAGCTCAACTTTATTCTCCACAGAGGTGGACATAGAAAACTCGGTGCCCTTCTGAAATGTTCTTTCCCCCTCTGCTGCCCAACTGGCAGCATCACTTGGTTTTGCACTGGAGGCAGCCATAACAGTCCCACCTGTTGTCTCTTCCATAAAATCCTGGACTGCTGTAAACCCTGCAATACACATTCAAGACACAGATGCCTCAATCCCAAGATAGCCTAAGTGCACAGAAAACATGAATACAGGCAGAAAAGAAGCAGAGTGAAAGCAAACAAGCAACATGATATCATCTATGAAATTACAATAGAACCCACACATATCCAACAGACTAATAACAACAGTGGCTGCACAAACACCCAAGGGAAAGTGGTTTCATACATTAGAAGAAATAGACTACACAAAGTTTAGTAAAACTAGGTGAGGCAAACCTTCTTCATCGAACTTATCCCAGTTCTCATCCCACAGAGCAGCCTTCTCCTGAATTCCGGGTTGCCAACCTGCCGCATACTTTCTGCCCATTAGATCACATAACATACTAGTGATGCAGGTAGATCATACCGCCACAATGCTTCCTCCAGAAAAAGAGAGGAAGGTGAACACTCTTACTCCACCACTAAAAATAGAAATAGTTCTTGTAGACATCTATAAAGATGCAAAAAAGTTCAGTCTAGTAACTAGTCAGATGAATGTTGCAAAAGCAGATTCACAATACTCAAACTGTGACGGATGATGAGTAATGAAGACAGCATACAGAGACAAAAAATTTCAGAATTTCATATGTATCATGGAAACCTCACCAAAAGGAGTCTCTGTAGCAGGCTTTTCTTTAACTTCGATACCAAGATGCTTGGCACGTTCATTTAAGGCTTTCCTGAGTTCATCAAGATCAGTTGAGATGCGATCCACGCGACTCTGGTATACCATGCTCAAAAGTTAAAACCCCCCCACATATACCTCTCCCCCTCTGTACATATAAGTGTGGATATATATGTCTATCAGTCCAGTTCAATAACATTCCGTCAAATAAAGCTTAAATCTCTTCCACAAACACATTCAGGAGCTCTAAAACCTAAACCCTTGGAAACTCTACACCCCCCATGTACTTTAGCTGCAGGCCAACCAAAATTCACCTTGCTTGCATCATACCTGCAGAAGAGAGTTCGTATTGCCACCTTGTTCCATTTTGACAAGTGCATTGAAAATATCTGTCTTCCTTTCCTGTAAACCCAGGAATATAAAAGAGCTGTTAAACTCACAGTGAAACATGTGGACGCACTGCAGAGTGGCAAAAGTCAGTCTACTCTGATCCCCATGCTGCTTATTCACCAAATTCATCTTCTCAAAAGAGAGACCTCTCACTGCTTGCCTGTCAAGTGTTTAGCAGCAGCAGTAAAGATACATGATCAACTTGAAGTTCAGTGAAAAGTGTCTTGTGAAACATAACTAGAATGCTAAAATTTGTCTATATCAATCAACCAGGTTCAGATCAGATCAAGTCAAAAGAAAATAGAGCGGATTGGTCAAAAAGATGATTATTATTCTCAAGCAAATGAATTTTTTTTCCATCATAGACAAAGACTACCTGAATCTCTCGATATGCTGCCTCTCCTGCTGCCAGTTGTGTGTTCACATCTGCTGCTGCCCTGTACTTCTCATCGTATTTTTTGGCTAATGATTCCACCTGGAGCAGCAAACTACTTTAGAGTATGTAGCAAGGAATCTCGTGGAACTCAATGCCAAGAACAGGGGGGAAAAGTTGAATTTGCAGTTGAAATCAAATACTCTTCACACAGGGCTGCCAATTTGCCAATAGAAGATTGAATCAACTTGCTCAAGCGTGTGTACCTTCTCCAGATACACCCTCAAAAGCCAACCCTTGCATATAGGACTGACAGTCAACCAAACATCAAAACAGCAGTAGCTAAAACACAATTGGCAAAAGGCTCAAAAGACACCATTGGGGGTAAGAGCCAAACATACCTCCCGCTTATCAGCAGCAGCCCGCTCTGTGATTTCAGCCAACTTGTTGTCACAACGGCTTTTAAGTAAAACCTTCCATAAACATAGCAAACATCACATCAGAGGCAAATTCTTGGAGCTGTCAAATGCATGCAGTACACAGATAAGAGTGTCTTTGAGTCAATGAAGAACAATCAGGGACAACTCAATACATCCACAATGTGGAAGACAATTCACAGGAGCTTACAAGATCAAAACTGGGAGAGAAACTTACAATTTCTTGCAGCTTTGTACGGTAGTACTCTGCCTTTTCTTTGTGATCCATAATATGGTCTTTAGGCTCAAACACCTACAACCAGCAAAAAAAAAAGTCTATAAGGTTGATAAATCTTAGACAAGCATGCTCACTTTTTTACTAACTAAAAGTCTGTAACTGTGTGGTGTTGGTCCCCATGAGTGTGGAGCATACTTCACGACAAACACATGAGTACCAGCCTAGAAGGAAAGGAGATCAGAGAAACCTTCTTCTTGGCCTCATCTGCATCTCCACGCTTTGTTCTTGGCACTACTGTCTCGCTGCCGTGACCCTGTTTAACAGAGTTGAACCCTGAAAAGAGTGCCTGGGTGCCAAGCTCTGGATGGCCTGCCAAAGACTGATCCGGCAACAAACCCAAGGCTCTCCCAGAACCAGTTGATTGAGAATTGCCTAGAATAATGCATCAGACAAAAGTATAAAATCCCAAATGTGATCAAACACAAGTTTTGGAACCTAAACTGATGGCTCAAGATATAAGACAAGTCATGAAGCAAAACCCAAACAACAAAACCATAATCAACAGATAAAAATATGGCTAAGGCAGTACAAGGTGAAAAGAACCTTGCATCTGTTGCCAGCCTGTCTCACCATAATTGGTTGGAAGCTTAGCGCCAGTTTTGGGACCATCAGGGACATCAGGAAGGTTCCAGTCATCAAGGTGAATGTGAGATGGGAGTTTTGCAGGCAGTGTCCGGCCTTCTCTGAAGCGTTCCATAAAGTAAAGGGCAGTGCAAAATTCACGGGTTGATAACATGCTATCGCCATCTTGGTCAGATAGATTCCAAACCTGCTTCAATACCTCTAAAAACACAGATGCACAGCAGGTGATAAGAGAGACAGCCATGCTATGTTGCACTTGCAGAGTACTGGTGAGGAATTTACACAACACCCACAGTGGAATGCAGTAGCCAGATTAGGAAGTGACAATACTGCAGATGAAATCCGTTTTCTTCCTTCACAAGGACAACTTCAGCAGTGCCATATGATACTGCAAGTTTCAGCAGGTGAATATGAGAAGCCAACCAACCTCTTGGAAGTTGCCAGCTCAAAAAAAGATCACGTGCCTGTTCCCCGGTGATCTTCCCATCACGATCAGTGTCCACCTTGCTAAACACCCGCATGTACCTCTGAACATCATTTGGGGTCATCTGAAGCCATGGAGTTGCTGGTCCCTGACCTGGAAAAGCCCTGGCACTCAACCCAGGTCCCAGATCCTGAGGCATTGACAGAGATGGCAGAGCTTGAGAGACTGCAGGGGATTTTCCCAGACTAGCTGTAGGTACTAATGTTGTGGGCAGAAGAGCCAATGGTGCAACTGGATCTGCCAAAGAAGATGAATCACCAAAGCCTTGCAAAGCTGAAGTGGACTTTGCAGCCAGTGCCCCAGGAGGCCTTGCTGGTGGGGCTGGAGAAAAAAAATCTCCACCTACATCTATTTTGAGGGAGCTACCACCATGGCCCGTGGCTTTGAAACCACCACTAAACAGATCTGTACTTGCTTGAAACCCAGGTGCCCCAGATGAATCCTGTGCATGAGCTGTAGTTGAGGGTGTTGGCATTGGAGTGGCTGTTGGTCTGGATGTTCCAGAGGTTGGCATTGATTGAAAGCTTGAGGCAGGAGCCACATTCACAGAACTTAAGAACTGAGAAGCACTTGGGAAAGAGGGAGTTCTGGGAGTTGGCCATAAGGAATCTGCAGCTGCATAAGAACTTCCCAAGGGCACTTGTGGCTGCAGCACTGCTGATGTAGGTGGGACCGGCCTTGGCAGAGTTTGTACCTGCATTTGATTACCTACCGAAGCAAACCAACCCTGTGGTTGACCTTGAAGAACCTGGGGTCCTCCACTTCCCTGGGATGAGAGTGGATGTGCAGCAGACCCTCCAATTCCTCCTTGTAGAGCTGAAGGAGGATGCTGAAAATGTGGGGTTACCTGCCCATACACTGCTGAGGGACCAGGAGGATTGATTCGTGGAGGTGGAATTTGTGCAGCTGCAGGACCTGTGAGTGCTGCTTTCACCAGTTCTGCTGACAACTCTCTCCCTGTTTGTCCAACTGTCACAAGCTTCAAGGCATTGTAGAACTCGGGCCTTGAGAGGTAACCTGTTCGCCCTTGGTCAGCAAATTGCCAAATCTGAAATGATGCACAACAGAATTGAAGTCAGTGTTGCAAATTCAAATGTGCAGCCAAAATCAATATCTTGCACATCAGGGCTGTCAGACTTCAGATTGATGAATTTCTCATATACCCATATTTGGAAGGCAGCATTGAGCCAAAAAGTCCAGAATCTGTTGGATCAAAGTCCAATCAGGAGACTATTGTAGTCCTGCCTGAGAACATCCTCAGTATGATCAGGAATATCACACATCTACCATAAGGCCTGCTGTAGCTTGGACCACTTTTCATTGTAGGAGACCCCCAGAGGGAGTAGAAACTAAAAACATCTGTCCAAAGTATACTGGATAAGTATCAAGAACATCTTGATAATAAAAATTTAAAATAAATCTAATGCAATTGTGAGCTGACCTGTTAAGGTCTACTTGGATATGTCCAAGCTGAACCCAAATATCATTAGAGAGAGAAAAAAAAAATAGAATCCATGTGGCTCATGAAGGTCACCACACGTTCTTAGTGCAAAACTATTACATGTATCAGCATTAACTTGCTTTTCAAGACCTAGAAATATCAATGGAAGCTGGATTTTGCAAGGTTTTGGCAGATTGTCCTGGAACAAAATGACTTGCAGGTACAACATACTGGACTTGCCTTTTGTATCAGAATCTGAGGACAACTCTCTGTGAAGCAATCAATGTAAATGCACAGAAATTGGGAAGGAAGTGGAAAGAGCACATGTCTTGCTGTGTTTGCTTCAGTAATATAATCAACTCTTTAGATGAGAAATCTTTGATACACCCACTAGGAGCCTTAGGATTTACTGTAAGCAGCAAATCCTCACATGCCAATCTCAAACAACAAACCATCTTCAGAAATACTGAGATTTTCTCCATGCTTATGATTAAAGTCAACCCAATACAATTGACAGATGACCCAATGACAAGGTTATAAAGATTTCAGATCTGACAACATAACAGCAACAAATCAGCAAACATGAAAAAAGGGTCACCTGTCATCTGAAATCTTTAGGCTTGGGTTATAAAGGGTCTGAATAAAGATTTCATCTGACCCTTTATACCCAAGCCTAAAGAACAAAAGAAAAAAGAAACCAAATACTGAGGATCAGTTTGAACAACAGAAACATTCATTTGAATATTCAGAGACCTGCAACAATGGTATTGACCAGCTATCATAATATAACATCTCCACTGACCTCATCCCAAACAACAATATGAAGCGGTCTAATGTCACAACATGGAATTGAAAAAACTCAAACAGATGGAAGCAACAGGTACAGAGAACGCACATCCAAACAGGGAATGGCACTCCACTACCCCTTACATCATGACAGTTTTATAGATGCCATGCTCCAAACAATACTACAACAGATCAGCTTCTCAGTTAGCTAAGCTCTTGTGCAAGCAGTACCATACCACAAGAGAATCAAATCTTCAAATCTATCCACCTTTTCCAGCGAAGGTGCAGACTTTGCACAAAACAGAAAGGGGAGAAGAGAGCAAAGCAAGATGCATTATTTTTCTCTGAAGGACATACCAGATCCTTACGTGTCTGCTCCCCCAACCCTATTTTGTGTCAGCCAGATGCTTGCAAGAAAAATCAGTACAGGTTTATCAATCACTGCAACCATCAGCGCTTTGATATGGGAAGTGCTCCCGCACTCGTCATCCTTATGTTTCACTAAACCAAACAGCTAAAACGATATCAGAAAGGAAATTCTCCGACGATTATTGGTTGAGTATTCCAGGACGATGTGAACAACCTGACTTCGAGTTTGAGATCGAGGCAACCTGCAATACATTGGAATAAATTGAATCTGAGATGACGACGAGATCCAAGCAAGAGAGGAAAAAACCTTAGCAAGAGTCACTTGCGGCAGATTGGCACCCTGGAAAAACGCCACGGCTTCCGCACCGCTGATACGACCATCCCGATCCGTATCCGCTCTTCGAAAATAAGCATCAAAAATCTCCGCGTTATTCGTCATAATAATCGTTCAGAAAAAATCGCTTCCCGACTCACACTCAATGCTGTATCTGTGATGATCCACTGTAACAAATCTCAGTCTACAAAAACAAAAAGAATCCTCATCCGGAAACACAAGAAACAAACCTTATTGTGCCTGCCTCGCTCAAAACGGTGTACCGCATCAGAGACGTGGAAAAGTGAAGGAAAGTAAGGAGAAGATAATGAAGAGCAAAAGAAGTTGATCGGGATAACAAAGAGAGCAGTCCCTAGGGAAAAAGATGCAGACTGATACGACACAACTGCAGAGACTGCGTGGCAAACAAAACCTGCAACGGGACAAAGGCCTTTCATGTGCGGCGACAGAAGAGAGAGTCCCTGCTCTTCTACAACACTCCCACTGCGCATGTACGATCTTTTACTTCGTCATCTTATTCTTGATCTCCTTTTCTATCTCGCGTGTCACTGCGCACACGCGACCAAGCATAAGCACTCGCCCCGGCTACGTATTTCTTGGAAGGTGGTCATATGTATTTCTCCCACTGTATATAGTAGTGTAGCGTATGCGTACTCCAAATCGTATATTCCTAAAAATACATAATGGTCTTTAGTCTACATCTTTATTTCCTCATAAGTATTAATGTGGCATGTGCCATGGCTGAATCGTGACTCGACACCAACTAATTTCTCCTTCCTAAACATGTTTTTGTTCTTTGGATTTATCCAAAGTCTATGATTTCAAGTTTCGTATATTTGTGCGCCCTAATGTTTGAAAAGACACATTTGGACTTAATTACATGTCAAAGACACACATTTTGATGCAAGATGGTTGTTAGGATGTCGAAGTTGCCCTCTGCTTCCTCCTATTGTATGCCCTCTTCATTGCTCTGGTGCGTTATTATTCATGTATCACTTCATTTTATTTTTATTTTTTCTTTCTTCCTTTGTGTCTTATAAAGGCTTTGGATTCTAATTTAAAAATTTGAAACATGCATGCATTGTGTATAAGAACACTAGCTTTGTTAGGTTAGAGCTTGGTTTTTCAACACATTCGGATCTCTAGAATGAAATTTATCCAAGTCTTAGAAGCACCAAGCAAGTTCTGATGCATTTTCTTGTTGTGAGTTTCTGGTGATTCCTAATGGACGGACATGGTGGACAAAATTGGGTTTGCCTTTCAACATCATTAGTTGTAGGGTGGATTTTCAAATCCTAAACAAATTGAGAGCATTAGATGATCCATAATCGATCTCTTGTAAATTGTCCGTTCCACAAATATGTTTAGCATAAGCATTTTTTGTTTTGTTCTAGGAAGGAGATGACTTAGGTGGCTTAACTATTATGGATTGCTTTTAATCCTAGAAGTCTTTAGTGGCTCAAATATCGTTACATTCTTGGTTCAAAGTGGAATTGATCAAAAAACAACTTTGTCCATTCTTAAAGTTGTTATTGAGTATTTTCATTGTGAAAACAAAATTAACGTGATGATGGAGCCATTGGGTTTCCATGTAATCATATGATTGTTGCATTGCATCATAATCAAAATATTTTCTAAAACTCTATTTCGATGTTTGTAGACACTGGTGTTGGGAAGGCACATCTTTTTTCACAGTAAAGCAACATAAGGTCTTACCTTCCACAATCCAACATACCATTACCCTATCCTTGTCTAGGAGAAATATTTTTGTTTATGACTTTATCTGGTGTCCTTATTTTTGAGGTATGTTTGCAAAAGTGAAATGTAAATTGGGCATGGCATGTTTGTTTTGAAACTTGCTTAAAATCAGCACAAAGTTCCCTAGAAAGATCAAAACACAAGGTTCACAATGGGATTTCAATATTGGGGATTGTAAGGAGTAACTACAAATGGATCATGAAGGGAAAAGACCCAAAGTCTATGTAAGCTTGTGCTCACCATTGTGTAAATTGGAAATTTCCTTACTTTAACATTTGTTTGTTGTTACTCCACTTTCCAAAAGGATATAGCTCACTTAGGAGGCAAGCATTGGTATACCCTTAGGTTTATTAAATGATATTGGTGGTGAATTCTCGATTATGTAGTATTGAAAATTTGCAAACCTAGTCCACACTCTTGTCATGCATTTCTTGATCATTTTAATTGCATAAATAAATAATGAGGGTTGTCGTGACCTTAGCATTGGGCTTGCAATCAATGTTAGGACAAGACAAGGGATTCAAGTTGGGAAGCAAATGCATGGTAAAATTCCAAAACACTAATTTGAAGGGTCAATTCAATTCAAATTGAAGAGCTTGATATGGCATGTAAAATCTATTTGCCAAATTATGTTTATTGATTATAAAGTTTTAGATCGTCAAATTTGATGTCTTGAAGAAGTAATGAGTTTTTGAATTTCAAAAAAAAAAAAAAAAACTACATTTTTTCATTTATGTAATTTTGGTTGTGATTTAGGTGTGTGCCATCAAGGCACTCGGTTTTGGTGAGAACAAAAAGGCCAACTTGCACAATCTTATAGTTGTGATTAGGGTCAAGTATTTTGAAAAGCTTTACCCTAGACATCTCTTTATTATGTGTTCCATAATTTTTTTTTAAATGCACCAAAAAAGCTTAAGGACTTTTATTAATTTATAACCTCAAGTTGCAAACTTTGATGTTGATAGGTTTGACAGATTTAAGGTTCTTCGCTTAGCTTGGCTTGGATTATCTAATGTTAGTTAGCTAATAGTGAGAAGAATCTAGAGCTATTGAAAGATGTTGCAATTAGATTACAACTTACAACCTACTTGGTCTATCAATATTTGAACTATCATGTGGGTGTATGGTTACAGTTCATCAATGGAGATTTAGGTCTTAATCTTGAAAATGTGTAAGTAGATATGCTTGGAACTGCAAAGGTCACAATATCAAAGGATGACACAATCATATTTTATGGTGGGGGTGACAAGAAATGCATTGAGGACCGATGGAAATAAGTATATACAAGTACATAATTTTATATCATTTTTTTTCAGTTGAATGTGTATTTGTGAGTCTTGAATCAATTATCTACAAAATAGTTCATATTACATCACCTACTATGTATGGTTTTCCATCCTCATAATGTGTGGCTAAAGTTGTAGTTATGAACAAAATTATCACTCATTAAAAACTAGCCTTGCACCTGCAACGTAACTAAGTTGTGTTATGGGCTAACATAGATACGGGAGGCCATTAACACTGCTACATCAGATTATGACAAGGAGAAGCTGTAAGAATGTTTGGAAAAACTCTTAAAAGGTGTTATTGTTCTTAAGGGACATGCTTGAGGTTTGATGAATCTTTTTTTGGAAAAGTTTTCAAATATGTATTGCATGTAAAAGTTTTTTTTTTTTTCCATTTCATACTTGGGGAGCCTTTGTGCTTGTCTTTTGTTTGGGTCACTTAGATGGTATTACTAATAGTAAATTGGTGGAACAAGTGAAGTAGAGGTTAATGAAAAGAAGGATCATTTGACAACAAGGCAATGATGGAAGAAGGCATAGTTCCTAGTATGAGTTTCACCCTAACACAAATCATCACTTAAATATTACCTAATTGTAAAGTTTTGTAATCCTAGGCTCGTTCGTGTGTGCTCATTGTGGTTATTGATTAGAAAACTCATTTATTTGTTTGTGACTATGTGTCTAGGTGGAGGTGTGACACTTTTGTATGCCTCACGAGATCTTGATAAACTCCCAACTACAAATTTTGATAAAAAAAATTGGTGTCCAGATAATCCAAAATGCACTTAAAGTACCAAATTTTTTTTACTTTTGGAACAATGTTGGTTGGTTTGTAGGTATTAAACTCATTTGTGCAAGAAAAAAGTAAGTACATGTTTGTAAGAGCTAAAATTTGGTACAAATTTGGGGGTGAAGAGGAAAGACTCATGAAAAAAAGAAAGTATGCTTCTCAATGTCATTTTCGTGGCTCAAGAGAAAGAGAAAGTATATTTCTCAGCATCATTTTCATGAGCCTCATTTTACGATCCATCTTCTTCTAGTTGTAGGTAACTAATGGGTAAGTGCATGAATAGGTGGACCATTTGGCAGTAGGAGATTACCAATTCTATAGTCCAAAATAGTAACTCTACATATGGGTTAAAGTAAATTAAAGGGGTCATGGGTAAGTTATACAAAACTCCTAATTGGTTAATTTTGGTGCTCATTTTAAATTTTCTCAGTGGTGCCACTTTGATAGGCCTGAGAAAGGTTAGTTAAACCTATGCAAATCCTAAATGTTGTCTCTCTCAAAGTCTCAAGTCAGGTTTTGATTAATATAAACTCACATGAAAACTATGGTCCTTGGTCCTTTTGCATCTTTCGCAACATCCATTACACATGAAGCTCATCATTTCATCATCATGTCTAAGAACATTTGCAGCTTTGGGAGCAATGAAATCAAGCATAGGGTGAAAATCGAGGGAGTTAAAATGAAAATCGAGAGAGTTACATTGCCATATGTAAAGCCATTGTATGGGAAACTTCGAATATCATTTTTTATCATAAAACTTGCATCATTCGTTAGCAATTTGCATTTGTTTATGACGCTTGCATCACTGGGCCGTGCTTTAAATGCAGGAAGGTAGGTCAATAATTTACAAAAGAGGAAGTGTAAGAGCTTTTTGGGCCTTCCAACAACAAGAATGGGTATTGATATTGTTTCAATGACAATGTGGAGCTCATTAAGTGCATTGAGGAGGTTTGGATGATTGCTCATTAACACATTCAAGTACTAGACACGTGCCTTATTAACAAGGTTGAACTAGGGGCATCATGTGTGAGAATAAGGGGCAAGTAGTTAATTGGGCCATTTTTTATGAGTGGACAACTAAAGAACAACTATGAAGGATACAACTTCTTGAAGCATGCAAAGGGGACAAAGTTGGTGGACACTTAAGCAAGGAAATAAAGTTTAACGAAAAAGCCATGGTGATAAAGTTATTGTCACAAGCACCTAGGATCGAGAATGTTTCACGTAATGGGAACAACAACATGGTTGGTTTGGAGGTTTTCCGCAAATGGCAAGATGCACTTTTGGCCTCAAAGAAAGAATGCATTTAGCTTGATGGTCATATGTTTTATTTGTTGAAGACCAAAAATGATTACAAAATTGAATTGTCATTCATCAATCGCCAACAATCAAATCGCAACCGATTATTTCAAAATGTAATGATGATTCTACAAGGTCATCAACTCAAGGTTAACACCTAGGGCCTTGCTTTGGAGGAGTTGAAAAAACCATTAGAAATTGACAAATCTCAAAACATTAGTGACACTTTCATGGTGTTACAAGCATTGCAACAAAAATGGGATTTGCATGCAAGTGTGGTGGAAGCATTTAAAGATTTAATGGAGAGTGGGCGAGATGAGCACAAGATTGCTTTAGAAAAAACTTTTATTGCGGATGATATTTGGCTCAAGGCTAGCAAGATGCAGGATGTTTGCATTCGTCACAAATAAGTTATGAGTCAACAAGTTTTAGGGTTTTGCAGAACAATGCAGAGGAACAAAGCTTCAAACCCTTCCCTGTAGATTTTATGTTGATGCTGATTTGAGTTCATGTTTCAAGAGTTTCATGATTTCTATTTGTTCCTTCTGTACGCAAAGCTTTGAACTAGCCTAGGATTGCAAAGTCATGGCATGCGGGCATGTGTACCATTCATAGTGTGCAACCACCCATTTTAGAGCATTTTCTAGATGTATGCAAAAAGGTTGTGACAAAATACCTCACAAAGATTAGTGGAGACTTTCAAGAATCAAGTTAGTTCTTGAAGGTGGACATGGAGATGCGATAGAAGATCTCCAAACACCCATTCAACAAGGTAAGATTCTTTTACATCTTCATGTGCAAAGTCTTAAAGCTCTCTTCAATGTTTTGCTTAAACTACCCAATAGTCCCAAAGCGTTTTAATATTCTCAATGTCAAAACCCATAAATTTTGTAACACCCCCCTATGATAGCTTTTGTGATTCTATAATCCATGTGGTATTCAATGACTAGTCTATTGCTCATGAATGTTGAATGTGGATGTAAAATTATGTTAGAAAAATCTTGCAATTTGTCTGCCATGTACTCCACTTGAAGTCCCAATGATCCTTTTTTAATTTATTTCAATCTATGTACAATTAACTCGATCGTTTTAAAAGTCAACCGAAATCACTAGATCATAAATTTTGGGTGCAAGCAAGGTAAAGTAAACAATTCACAACTCTTTGTTAAAAAAATGTATTGAAAGTATAAATTTTTTTGTATAATAAGTAACATGATGATAATCTTTCATTTTATATTTAAAATTTTGAAAAACCCCATCTTAAAAGTAGGATTAAGTATATTTTTTTACTTGCACAAAATGGGCTACATGTAGATGAAATTTTTTTAAAAAAAAATTTCAATTTAGTGGAGCTCTAAAAGATACTTATGTATTATCAAATTATTGATGTTATAATCATAATATATCAAATTATTAATATGTAATAGTTTTGAACACCATTTTGACCTAGTTAATTTCAAACATACTTTTAACCTATTCTTATGATACCAAAGTTGTTCAAACTTTATATTCAATTTTCCATAAATTAAATGTAAAGACCTATATTCTACTTCAAAATATTTTGAATCTACTTTCTTGTGTCCATATTTAAAATTGTTTCATTTTTTTATTAAAATTTGAAAATACTACACTTTTTATTTACACTAGAAGAAAAATAAGTATTTTTGACTAGTCTCTGCGACAAAATTTAATCGCAAGTGACATTTGCAATTAAAATCTCATTAGTCGCCTTGGACAAGTTGCATGAGACATTAGTTACAAATGACAAAGGGTATTGGATGAAAGAAAAAATCAACAAATACAAATTCATCTTTTGACTCCATTGTATACATATTGTCACATGCGATTACGATGCAACTATTTTGGTCATAATTGAGGCAAATGATGTGTTGCCGCGTGTTCTAATATTGAATTATTTAAAATATTATTATTATTATTTTGAAATAATATAGGACGTTCAATTCAAATGCTTGAATGATCTTATATTATGACACATGGCCCAATGTAAATATGTCATGTGGCACCTTAAGATGAATTTAATACAAAATATTAATATTAAGTTAGTAGGTGCTTAAGCAGGTACATAAATAAATGTTTACAAACCTAGGCTACATACCTACCTACCTACTTAGGTTAAATACCTACTCATATAAATAGGCACTTAGGTTAGTAGGTACATAGGTTGACCTAGGTGGGTAGGTGATATTATGTACTTACCTAGCTAAGTAGATAAATAGGTTGGGGAGGTTGATAGTTTAAAATTGTGCATAATTTTTCTTTTTGTTTTGGGTTAAGTCTTTTGATTGGCTCATCCCATGTGCACAAATTCCTTAATGTGAAATTTGATGACCACACCCCTTGTTTATATAATGTTCAAAATAAGAATGGAGAATAAATAATATGGGATTAGTTTTGAAATTACAATTCCAAAACTTTCCTCATGCCTTTTGTTCTTAATTTTTAGATTTATAAACAATTCAAGTACATGGCTCAATTAGATAATTAGATAACCATTTAATTAATAATGATTAAATTTAACACATATTTAAAATATAAACTATACACTATAAATATTCAATATTCACTATCAATTACTTAAATGAATAATAACTTCTTAATATTTAACTAACTAACTATTTAGTTTTTCATAAGTTGTTAATACATAATTTAAAAATAAATAAATAGCTAAAATATTTTATTAAATTTTTATATCTAGTAGAATTATAAATAATATAATTAATGTAAAAAAAATTATCTAGTGAAACTTATAAATAATAAATATAATCATTTATAATTATTTATAAAATTGATTCATTATGGATAACATTAGTAGAAAAAACCTTAAAACTCAATCAATAATTTTAAGAATTGAAATATTAATTTAGATTCCAAAAAAATAATTTAGAATTCAAATGTCATTTTTTAGATGAAATAAGTCTTTGAATTTAAATTGAAATTTCATAATTGAAATGTCAATTTTTAGATTCAAAACTGAAATGTTGATTTGTAGACTCAATTAATAATTTTCTGAATTGAAATATTAATTTTGAGAATCCAAAATACTAATTTGGAATTGTAATTTCAAGTTTCAAATCAAATAAAATTTTAAATTTAAATTTAAAAACTAAAAATTGAAATATTAATTGTTAGAATAAAAAATAATAATTTAGAACTCAAATATCAAATTTTAGATCAAATAAGCTTTTTGAATTTAGAAATAATAATTTAAAATTAAATTTTTAAAAAGAAATTCAAATAGCAAATTTCAAATTCAAATATCAAATATCAAATTCAAATATATTTTTTCATAATTTAAATATAATTTTAGGTTTCAATTTTTTTTTTAATGTAAAAATTCGGAATTGAAATATTAAATTTCAAATTTAAATAGGTTTTTTTAAATTCAAATAATTAAAAAAAGAATTCCAATAAGAAAATTTAGGATTAAAATTTAAAAATGTAGATTTAATTTTTTAAATATATATATATATAATTTTAGTAGCAATTTTTAGAATTAAAACATCGATTTTAATGTTTGAATATACTTTTCATAATTTGAATTATAATTTTATATTCAGACATATTTTTCCAATAAAATTAAAAAATTAAAAAATTCATATTTAAAACTTCAAAATTCAAATATTGATTTTTAGATTCAAATAAAATGTTTTAGAATTAGAACAACAATTTTCAGGTTCAAACATAATTTTCAGAATTGAAATAAGAACTTTCAGTATTGAATATTAGTTTGCAGATTTGAATAATAATGTTCAGAATTCTAATATTGATTTTTAGATTCAAATAAAATTTCCTAGAATTGGAATAACAATTTTCAAATTCACACACACACATATATATATATATATCATAACTAAAATATTAATTTTCATATTTAAATAATGAATGTCAGAGTTCAAATATTAATTTTTAGATTCATTGTATGAACAATATACATACGTACACATAATTAATATACACACAAATATATATTTATGATATATGTAATATATCGTAAAAATAATTTTAAATACATACATAAAAGCACACCCTTGTGTCACCGTAGAATACTTTTAGGATGTGATTAATTTAGTGACTATTACGACTAATTGGACATATCAATATATCCATGGACAAAAATAAACTTAAAAGGCATCCAACCAATAGGATGAAGTTACTAATAGTTGCATCATAGTTGTAAGAATGACAAAAATAGTTGAAATTTGATCTTATAGTTGTAAATATTCCCAAACTTAGTCACAAACGACTACAAGTCGCATGTAATTGTAAACGAAGTGGTTACATTTTGGATGATTTTTACTAGTGCTACTTTACCTTGCTAACACCCCTTTACAATGTTGTAAATGAAAACAATGGACTTGAAGTCTTCAAATTCCATGTTGTATAGGTCTTTAATCCATAAACTTTGAAATTCATTTCTTGTTATCCCTTTTACATTACTTAGGTCCATGTGTAGTCCCTACTTAGTCCTTGGATAACCTCAGAAAACACATATTTAAGTCCATATATTCCATTTATAGGAATTGGAATCCATGCAGTCTCATAATTGTGTCACATGACTAAAATGAAATGATAATATTCTATATCCTTGTAAACATACATTTCCCCTACCATAGTGTTGTAATATTAATTTACATATAAACTAGTGGTTTTATATGTTTTGTTCTGTAGTTCCGATCTCCTCCCCCACTAATTCAGTTTGTGGTTCAATGTCCATATGTTATATCTTGGATATTTTTTCTTCTAGTGCTGGAAGAGCCTTCACCTTTTCTTATTCCCGAATTCTCTCTGGTTTTTTTCTTCCTGACCTCTTCCTTTAAGGTCATGTGGTATCTCTAATTGCACCTCCTCCTCCTAAGCTGCTCCACTTTTAAGGTCTTGTGATTCCTTAATTTGTATTTCCTCCTCCTGAGCTATCCCACTAGGCCTTGCTTCTATCTCTTCATTTTGGCATGATACCTCTATATTTGTTGGATTGCCACAAATGAAATCTAGAAAATTATTTTCATAAACTTTCAACTTGTATTTCAGAATTCTTTCATCAACTCTATGCTGAACCAAATTCTTCTCCAACTCCTTTGTAAAATATTCCTTTGTAACCTCCCACCATTCCTAAGATTCTGCTTTAGAGTCCTTCATCTTATTCTTTGTCCTCATTAGTGTATAGTATTGTTGCATTTGTTCATAATCCTTTAGTCTTTTCTTGATACTAGCTAGATCCAAACTCTCCTTCTGTTCTTGTGCCCTCTCCAATTATGCTTGTAGGTGCTACAGAGTTATCTGATACTCCTTTTTGTCCTCCATGAACTGTTATCTTTCTACTTCTATTGTCTTACTTTTAAGCTCTTCAAACTACAATAGAGATACATTCTTCAGATTTATCAATTCCAAATTTATTAGAACATTCTCCTTTGCCTTCTTTTTTCTAGTCAATGCTTTCACTTGACTATCCAAAACTTCTTGTTGTTTCTTATGAAGAAATAATGCTTTTGTCCACTTCCTCTTTGTAGTTTCCCAAATTTCAACCTATAAGCTTTAAATTTTGCAGTTCTTCATCCTACAGCTTCAGCCGTGTTGTGTTACCCTTGAGCTCCTCATTCTCATCCTATAGTTTTTAATGAATACTTCATTTTTTTGCTTAGCCTCTGCCCTATTCTTCCTCCAAATTTCCACGTTATGCTTATACCCCTTCTAGAAATCTCTCTCATTATTTAATTCCTCCTATAACATTGCCTTCTCCTTCTACCCATAACCAATCTGTTTTTCAGAGTGTTTACTTTGAAAGTAAAATTCCCCATGTTCAAACTCACAATTGCCATGGTCTGAAATGACTTAATTATTTTATCTGCTTTCATTACTTCTATAGCTACTTCCTCCACAAAATTTTGGTGTACCTGTTTATGTCATAGGATCTCCAAATCCTTTTGTAGTTGATCCCAGCTCCTATACAATTCTTTTCCCAAATTCAAATTGAATAGGAATCCTTTTGTAAATTTTGGCCTATTAAGGGGTACCTATAGTTCTGCTGGTTTAAACTCTTCAAAAGCATATTGTGTCGCCACTCTCTATGTCTGCAATTTAGTAGCCTATAGACCTTTTTGTGTTTGCTATTGTTATTGTTATAAAGGTTGAAAATGTTTTGGACTTGTAATAGTCTCCATCCAATCTTCACATACATCCCCTTCAAAGTGCAGATGTTGTTCACCTTCTAGAAACCTTATGTAATGTTCTCTTTTAACTCCTTGGTTTTATTCCCTCAACTATATTTCTTATGGTAATGTCATTTGTGGTATCTTTTGCCTTTGCTCCCTTGGTTGTCTCTCTTCTAGAAATGTCATATGTGGTATTGTTGTAATTTGTTTAACTACTTGTACCACTATTGGCACTACCCTTACCACTATTAGCACTTTGGATGGTTTCATTTTGCCCCTCATCATTTTTTATGCCTTCAAATTTGTGCTTTCATGTTCCCTCTTCATTCTTGAGCCTAAGGCTTCTCCTTCTTGAACTTTATTTTTCCTCTTGAAAGCACTTCTTGGAGAGTTTGTTGTAGCTTTCTTTTTGTTTTCCAATGTTGTTTGCACCTCCTCCCTAGTTCTTTTAACCTTGGCCGATGGTTTCTATGGATTGTCCTTTTGATGCATAAACAAATATTGAAAGATTTTTGCCAATACCAAAATAGATTGACAAGTATATTTCTTATCCCCCTTATTATCTTTAACATACTTATACCACCTATCCAGTTCACTACGCAGACTATTGAATATAATATGTGCCCAATCTACCTGTTGCCCCTTCTTTGCTCTCACTAATGTAATAGCATTTTTGTTACAAAAATATTATACCTTCTCCCTTTGATAAATGATAGATATAATGGCAGGATATTTGACAAAGTATGGCAGACCCAAACTTTTTGCATTCCATTGATCAAGAATCTGCAGGTGCAAGTCTATAACTATGTAATGTTTGAACTGCTAATGATTTACTAACCTGTCCTTTCAGTTCCTCTACATACCCTTCCACACACACTCTAAAGACATCTATAGTCAATTGTTTGTTGATTACATACACCTTATCCTTATGCCTAAAGTAGATATTGCCCCCTTACTCAAGAATGTGTTCAGAAATTCCAACATTACATTGGGCATCAGTGCTTCCCATCCCATGAGTGTCGCAACCCTAGCTTTGGGCTCGCGACCAAGGCAAAGGGGTTGCAAGGTTACAGGCCAAGATGAAGGAAGCCCGGGAGTCAAGGCAAAGGCATTGCAAGGGTGCGGGCCAAGAAGAAGTCCAGGAGTCACATCACAAACTCCCGGAAGTGTAAGAGAGTGTTAGTAACTGTGAGGGAGTGAACCCTCACACTCCCAAGGCAACTCCCACTTTGGGAGATGGAGTCCCGGTGGACTCCCAAAACTTTAGAGAGCGATTGCAGGGGTCAAAACTCAATGGCTTGTGGCGTTCTTTACATCATTGGAAAGCTCTTGGAGCGTAAATGTCTAAAATGAGCTCGCATTGCTCATTTGAACATCTGAAACACAAGTTATGGCCAAAAGAAGGGCCGGGAGTCGAACTGATAGTTTGACTCCCAACCACAAAAAGTCGGGAATCGACCTGATTTACTTAGCTGCAGGGGGCGTGCCACATATTGTTGGAAAGCTCTTGACAAAAGCTACAACTCTGTTTAGACTGCATTGCGATCCGAGGTCTTATGGGGCTCCAAAGTCATGAGAGTCCCATTTGGCGCGATTTCGGGACTCCCACTCGGGAGTCGCGGAAAAAATAGCCATTTGGATGTAGCCTCCATGGAGAGTTACAGAGTATACTGTAAGGGGGAAGGTGGTGGCTTCCCCCAAGTTCGGGCCGTGGTGAGTCTTGTGTGTTCGTGTTGCCCGTGCTGGTCCCACACCAAGGGTGTTCTAACTATGCACTAACCACTTTGTGTGGGTTGTGTGCAAGCCCGTGTGAGTGAGTGAAGCTTGTCAACTCTTCCTAGTCCCATCCCGGAGCTCCAACATGCCCCTCTACCCTTCAAAATGTTGTGAGCTAGGGAGCGTGCTTCGACTCCTCCTTTTTCGCTGCTTTCTACTTAGGCTCACATTTGAGCCCTTTAAGGAGTTGGGAGTGCGTCATTTGGTATCAGAGTTCGAGGAGAGCTCGATCTACTTATTGGGGAGTTCCGATGGCACCAAAGAAGTCTCGCAAGTGACGCACTCCCAACTCCTCAAGGGGGCCCAAATGTGAGCCCAAGTAGAAAGCAACGGAAAAGGAGGAGTCGAAACACGCTCCCTAGCTCACAACCCTTTGAGGGGTAGAGGGGCGAGTTGGAGCTCCGGGATGGGACTAGGAAGAGTTGACAAGCTTTAGTCACTCACACGGGCCTGCACACAACCCACACAAAGTGGTTAGTGCAAAGTTGGAGCACCCTTGGTGCTAGGACGAGCCACGGG
>Ga0209611_10001359_pt1 | contig 41278 bp, 23 predicted proteins | sample S1TSphgellanicum_3_FD_187693 | JGI IMG/M metagenome (GOLD analysis project Ga0209611, IMG submission 187693) | Host-associated microbial communities from peat moss isolated from Minnesota, USA - S1T2_Fc - Sphagnum magellanicum MG (SPAdes) (version 2) | ecosystem: Host-associated > Plants > Peat... | reverse complement strand
TTTTTTTTTTTTTTCTCTTTGGACCCCTCCTACTTTCAAACCTCATAACTTTTTTATTTCTTATTCATTTTAAACGATTTAAAATGTTATAAGAATGTCACTTGAAGCTCTACAAATCATTTTTGAATTTTAATAACAATAGAACAACATACAAGGAATTTTTTTGGTGTTTGGGAACTGGTCTTTGTAACATTTGGTGGTTTGTTTTTTTTAGTTTTTGACCCCCTCTACTTTGAAAGGCCATAACTTTCTCAATTCTATTACGTTTTTGACAATTTTTAATGCACTAGATGTGCCAAGAGGAAAGGTTCAAATTTTTTTTAGACACAAAAAACAATTGTGCTTTCCCCTTGGATTTGATTTACCTTAAATGCTTAAATGTTATAATTTAACTCAATTTGCAATTAATGAACAACTAAAAACTTTAACCCATATGTTTTGTCTTTGAATCCCATACTATAAACAATGTAAAGAAGGTTTGTCCTCTTATGTTCTCACATTAAAATGCATGTGTCATTTTTGGATGAGTTTTAAAAAGTTTAACCCAAAGGCAAAACATAAAATAAAAAATAAAATTTCATGGCTATTATTTAATGCACTTAGTCTTATGTTTTCCTACCTACTCACCTACCTAGGTAAGTAAGTCCTACTTTTCTACCTACTTACATATGGTTATGTATGACCTACATAATTATTAAAACAATTTTTTTATTTTTTATTTTTTATTTTTTTGAAAATAAAATTAATATGCTAGGTGGAAATGTTTTTAATGTGCCACATGTCACAATCTCAAACCATCATTAACAATCATAATGGACAATGGAGATCAATATTTCAAAAAAAAATGTTAAAAAAATCTTCATAATGCCCATGTGTTAGATTTTAATAGATGGATGATAATTAATGACGTTAGCATAACATCATGTGTGTAGTTGTAATGGAGTTGCATAATAGTTGAAAACAAGTTATTTTGACTAAGTTGTAATGAGTTGCATTATATATATATAGTGAGTTGTAACTTAGCAACTCATGTAGCTTGCTTGTTAGCACTCATAACATATAAATACAGCGATTTACAAATGTCCTCTACAACTCAAAATTTTAGTTGTAAGGCCAATTGCAAAACACCTTTTTTTTTCATAGTGTTTTTATATAATCGTGAAGTAGAAACGGGAGTTTTTTGCTCCCATTTTCTACCACAATGATGGTTCTTGAAGGTTCGATACTAACAAACGTTACTTTTCTTAGACATTTGTCACTAAAAACAATGGGTGCAAGTTTTCTTAAAGGTTTGTTGCTAGGAAGAAGCAATAAGCAACGCATCACATGTTAGATGACAATGTCAGAAAAAAAAAACACGCCAATAAGAATAACACATCACCAGGAAGAAGATGTAATTGAGCTCGTTTGAATGTTGTTGCAAATTTTGGTTGTATTTCATGTTCTTGAAACTTTTAGCTCCAAGCTCCATCATTGTTTTGGCCTACTTGAATTAATGTTGTTGCAAATTTCGGTTGTATTTTGTGTTCTTGAAACTTTTAGCTATAAGCCCATCATTGTTGTAGCCTACATTAGTCTTTTAAACATGTCTTTGAATTTTGAGCTCAAAATTTCAATGTTGTTGAAGTTTATTCAAGTTATATGGACATGTTTTTGAAACTTTCACTTTGAAACACCATCATTGGTATGGCTTGTGCTAGTCTTTTGGACATGTTTTTGAAACGTCAAACTCAAAATTTTAGTATTGTTGAAGCCTATTTTGGTCTTTTGATATTTTGGGTGTTTTTGAGGTGCTTCTACTTGATTCACGCTCTAATGATCTTAGATTATGTTCTCCTCTAGTTTTGGTTATTGTCCTAGTGGTGACCATATGTATCCTTCTTATTTTATCATTAGAAGGCAATAACCTTATTGCTCAATGCCCTCTTGCTTGTTGTTTAGCATGTGCTTGTTGCCTAGCTTGTTGTTAAACCCAAGTTGTGCATCCAAGAGTGGCACCCATGTACCTATGTGGATCTATTCATAAGCTTGCTTAAAAGGTTCGATAAAATCTATCATCGACCTCTTTGATAGCTATTGGAGTCCAAGCTGCAATAAATTGTGCTCTCACATGTTTTTTCGCAATTATGATAACTATTTTATCTACTATAGTCCCCAATTCTACTACTCTCTTAGCTTGTTTATGCTTTTTTTGTTTTCTTTTTCCTTTTCTAATTTCCTTTGCAACTACCTTGTCGATAATTTTTTTCCTTAGAATGTTTAGATATTTAGCAAAAATCACAACATGTGATTTAGAGTAATCAACTAATGGTCTTCTTCCCCTTGTGCATCTTAGAGGTAAATGAGGTAATGAAAGCAAATTGTGCAACCTCATGGCTTCTTGAATAAGATTTGGAGGACTTTGGGTTTCCTACACCATCTCAAGAGTAATACATTTTTCTTGGGTGAATTTTCAGACTATTACTAAAAAAAAGGGTGAGGGTGTGACAAGTACAAAGGGATTGTCCATAAGAAAACTTCGCCAAATTTGTTGAGAGGTGAAAAAATGAAGTAAAAAAAGTTGGGATTTTCCCTATATAAACTAGGGTCTTCTTGGAGCCTATTTTTCTTAATATGACAATTTCACATTTTTTTCTGTCATGATGTGGGGTAGTTCAGACTTGGGCCCATGTTTTTGTCCAAAAAAAACCTTTTGTATGCCTTCAATTAGCACCTTGCTCTTTTTTTTTCCTCGTCAAATTGCAAAAATTTGCGACATTCACTAGAGTCCAACAATGAATAAATGGCTAGATATTATGGTGACTTTTGGTTCCCACGTGATTTGACCATCTCCACCACTAACCTTCAAATTTTCCCAGCAAAACATAAAATGCCGTAGAATTTGTAGTTCAAGTTAAACTGGCCCATGGCAACCATGCCGCACCACAACCATCAAGCTTCATTAAATTGTTAAACCTTTTTGTAATTTTTTTGTCCAGAAACAATGGGCATTTCAACTTTGTTGTTGTTGTTGCAATTTGCTCGTCCAATAGTTGCAAAGGAATCTCAAGAAAATAAAAAAAGGGGTTGAAAAAGAATGTCTTTAAAGTGCAAAGACAACAAAGAATTGTCAAAAGAGCTTGAGCTTCAAAACATACCAAACACTTATGGATTTGACAAAACATTGACCCCTTTCACTTTGACAGGGTCTTGCTCATTCCTTTATGGATTTGAGCGTTTTTGTATGGATTTGGATGCTCCAAGTGCAGGGCTATAAATTTTTTTTTAGCTCCACGAGAAATGGAATAATGACCACAGAGTTATAGCCCTCCATCCTCAAGTGTTCAGTGATGGAGAGTTCTACCCTACTTCACAAATTTGAAAAAAAAACAACATAAGAAAAACATAAGACAATTTTCATAAGTTTTGCAATTTTAAATAAAACTTTCTTGAACTTTTTTTTTTTTTTGAGAATTGTCTTATGAGAACTGCCTTTAAAAACTGCCGGTAGAAATTTTGTGAGAAGCAACCCTAGTGAAAACTGGCAAGGGTCTTTTTTTCACATATCTAAAACTGCATAGGTTCTTAAATCTCAAAAAAAAACAAAAACAATAAAAAAGGAGTCGGGCATGTTCTTTAAAACCCTTCCAAAAACTGGAACCATCAGTTCTTACAAAAGCCCAACATTGGTACAAAGGGGTTTTTTTTTGGGAAAAAATGGGCCCAAGTCGCCACATCATAAGGTTAAAAAAATTTGAAGTTGCCATATATACACAATAGGCTCCAACAAATCACCACTTCGTAGGGGGAAAGCAAAAAAATTATATTTCCCTCTTTTTACCTTTCACCAAAGTTGGTAGGCTTGAAATATGGGCCTTCAACTATTTTAAGCACTAAATTTTTTTGATTGTCGAAGAATGTGGACTCTCCAATAACCTAACTTAAATTTAAAAAACTATTATGATCTACTTTCGACAATTTAAGGAGGTGGGCCAAATCAGTCTAAGTGATTGTTGCCAAATTTCTTTCAATACTAACTTCCATACTTGTGCAATAATGCAACCTAGAATTAAAACAATTAGTAATTGAAATGTAAGACTAATTGAATAAGACAAACAGAGTTAATCAAAGTAATTGCAATAACTAACAAAAAAATCAAAACAAACAACATATTAGCCTAGGCTCATTTGAGGTGGACATATGCACAAAAAGTGTGGATTGCAATCAAATGGACTAAACAAGCATGGACATTGGGTAGCCTTACATTTTTTAAATTCGACCATTCAAATCAAGCTTTAGCATGTGAATTAACTTCCCTCTATTGCCAACAATATATATAGCTTCCAATTTCATACACATCCATACTTAATCCAATCTCAAACACAAGCTATCAGTGAACTTAAAAGGTATTCATCATCCAATTACATGTGTTAAGTTGCATTGGACTTCATGCCAAAATGGAAAGCATATTCATATGCATGCCAATATTTTCAAGTCAATGCAATATAATTAGTGTCCAAATGGCCAAAGTAATAGCCCAACTACTTTGGCCACCTCACTAATTATATTATTTTCGGAAATGTTAAAGTCTTCAACCTTTGTTTTCTTTCAAAGAACAAAAACTTGTGAAGGAAAATATCAAAGATTTTCAAGGGTATTCTATTTGTTGAAATGAAGTTTCAAATTTAACTAATTATTCAATAGACATGTGTTGAACTTGCCAAGGTACTACAATAATTTGAAGGCTTTATGTTTTAGTAAAAGTCTCACAGTTGTAATGAAAGTTTCCAAGAATACTTAGAGATTCTGCCCAATAGTTTGATTTTTATTAGTAATTTGTATCAGATCGATCTGACCTAGCCAGGGCACATGGACATAATTATAATGCTTTTTGAAATCCTTCACTAGGTTCCCAAGCAACATTCCTTTGTTTTGCAGAATTTTGCATTGCCATAATAACTTTATTTGGACATTCTTGGAGGTTTTTGATTTTTTAGTGCAGTTTCAACTAAATTCAGAGTTTTTTTAACATCTGTAATTGTCACTTTTTCAACCTCACAAAGTTGAAAAAGAAAAATCCTCATTCCAAAAGACATTGTAAGGGAGGGGGTTTTTTTTTTGCAAATTTTCCAGGTCAAAAAGTTGGCAACAGATGTTGAAGTTGCACTAAAATACATTGAAACTTCCATATTTTCCTAAATTTGGATTTGCCAAGTTGTCAAAATTCACCACAAAAAAAAAGAAATCACCAATCATAAGTTTAAATACCCATCCACAAGAATAACCTTTTAGTGTGATACATTCCCCCAAAAGCCCACTAAATAGCCATAAATGTTACAAGATTAATTATTCTAAAGTTATCAAAGTATTTCATAAATGTCATCTACCAAATTATAGAAGTGAATGGAACAAACAATCGACAAGCTAACTCCCAACCCCTTTTGGGCAAAGCAGCATAAAAAACCGTATCTTGTAGATCACAAGCTCTTGTGCTCGATTATTGAAGGCAATGCAAAGCGGGCCAATATTTTTGCCTCTAAAGATCCTTTGAGCTGGCTTTGAACTAGTGTTGAGCGGTTATTGCACTTTTTTGAGAACCGGCTAGGTAGGTAATTTTATTTATTTTTCAATTTTGATTGTTGGGTAGTGAATATCAATATTAGAATGTTGGGTCAGTTATCAATATCTTTTGGGTAATAATCATCAGTTATGCATAAGGGTATGTTATAAAATAGTTGGTTGATAACGGTTGGTTGTCTTCAATTATAGATTTATTATAATTAAATTTTTGATTTTTGATTTTATTATTCAGTAATTCTGTTTTTAAAAAAAAAATGTTTAAGGTTTTAGGATTGATAACCTACTTGGATGATAACTAGGTCATCCAGGTAGGTTATCAAAAAATTGAAAATCAATACCCTAGGTTATCAATATTAGTTGGGTATTCCAAAAATCAAAGAACTTATAGGTAGGTTATAAATTGCTTGGGTTGATAACCATATCAAAACTCAATAACCGGCCAACACTGCTTTGAACCACCTATGAGCGATTTTTTTTATCTTGCCTTGCTCTGCTTTATCCCATTGGGAGTTAGTGCCCATGACCCGCAAGTGATTACCAAAGGCCTCCATGGAGCATTAAGGTGATCAACAACGTAACCTATCAAATGCAACTACGTCAACTCAGTTTCTTGGATGAGCCTTTTAGACAACCCCTTACTTATAAAGTGGTGGGGCTGGTGTCATTAAAGCACATACATTGTCACCTAGTTGTGACAAGAAAGGTGTGCTGGATGAAGAAAAAGGAAATGAGCAAGGCCCCCATGGATTGGTGTAGCTTAGTCATTGTAGTTGCACACTGGTAATGCGTTGTTTAATAATTATTGGATAATAGAATATGATGAAAGAAAATAGAATCTAAAGGTTTTTAAATAAAAGAAAATTTCAAATTTAAGATATTGTCTAGATTCCTATTGTTAAATAAAGGCATATTGTGTCATATATGGCATTTAGATGTGCACCAAAATGAAGTTTAAAGTTTCCCTGCTTTTTTATTATTTGCAAGACAAACTTTTTTTTTTTGCAAGAATGATAGATAATTGCTAGCATTGCACGATGTTTGGAAAGCATATTTGGTGTCGTGGTGGATGCTTTTTCAACCATGTGGTCATGCACCTACAAGCAACATACAACATCACCTAGTAATGAATCCATGTTCATTTACATGCATTTATAAGATTTTTTTTTTAAATGACATTTTGGATTTTTTTAATTTAATTGTTTGAGGTCCAAAAATTGAAATAAGAAAGTCAATTGTAACATTGATGAAAAAACACATACCTAAATGCAACTTTTATTTTCCCATATTGTTGTATGCATGTATTTATATGCATGTAAATCTATATTCATTTCTCTTGTGAATTGTTAGAAAGTGTTTGTTTTGTTAATTTATTGATGCAAAGATGTGGTGCAAAGTTTTAAAGATTTGGGAATATAGGTATTGAAATGGAATTTGGGTGTTTGCAAGATATTGTGGTTAAATTAATCATCTTCAAAAGTGCAAGGTAGAAAATCATTTGGAGTAAGATTTCCTATTATTTTCAAATTCTTTCTATTTGTGACCCTTGAAAGTATGACATATGTGAGGCCAAGTGCAAAAGCTTCTTTTATATCAATAATAACTTTTGAGCTAATTGTTGCGCCTTGTGATTTGTGTTTAATTGTAGCATATGCCAATGTGATTGGAAATGATGCTTTATAATAATATCCATCATATGTATATTTCTTTTGAAATGTATGTTTTTTCAAAACCTTTTTTAGGGAGTTAGTTGTTAGTTGGACTTCTATGTTGATGACATTGTTTTTGGTATCAAATATCATAGATGTTATAGTTGCAGTTTTGCCATTTACAGCTCCTTTTTGTATATTGATGTTGTCTGTGAACATGACAAGTGCACCTACGGCAATGGTATGTATGCGGTTGAAGGATTTGTTGTTCAACCATGGTTGAATATGTTTTATGTTTGTAGCATTTGTGTCCATTTTTACTTGGTAAATTTCCAAAGTTGGAAAATGTTTTTGTAAAGCAATGGTGTTGCATTTTTCAACATCGACTTTATGTGTACAAAGAATTATTGTGATTCTATTGATGTGAAAGTCTATTTCTTGAATTTGCAAAAGAATGGTGATAAAACTTTCTGAATTTCCTTTGTGGTTGGTTTTTTTTTTCAAATGATGTTAAGAAGTTGTAGGTAAACTAGATTTGTGGCATGATGCATTAATATGGACAAAAAATGGTGTTGTGCCATTTTCCAACATGGTGTAGATTTTACATGACAACATTTGCATTATGTGTCATTTTGTTGTAATGCATGGTTACAAATTGGTGGTAATTGTGCAAGGTCACCAATTAATAATATAAGTTTTGTTTCAAATGGAGATGTTTTTGCAATAAACTTTACTTGTTTTAAACATTGTTCCATAACACAAAGTATGTCGTTAGTCATCATGGACATTTCATCTATAATGATGACATTTGTAATTTGTAATTTTCTATGACATTGTTAGGTTCATGGATGATTGATAAATATCTTCACATTAGAATGTGAAATGCAGTGTGTACTATAGTTGTTGTGAAGCATAAACGAAGTGTTGTTGTGCCTGTAATTGTCGATAACAATACGTTTTTGCCAAGTGTCTCAAAATGTTATGTGATGTATTTCACAAAAAAAGTTTTCCCACTTCCAAGTGTGCATGTTAAAACGTGTAGCCCTTGTGGGTTTTCAATAATGGAATGGAATACTTTTTGTTGTTCGTGATTTAATTGCATCATTGAAAGGTTTGTGTCAAATGTGTGTTTTAAAAGTTTTGACCTGATATCTATTTCTTGTGATTGTTTAGATATCAGGTCAAAACTTTTAAAACACATAAAAAAACCTTCTATGTTGTGTGCGGGGTGAAAGTCTATGAATCTAATCAACTTGTTAGTTGTGTAAATGTAGTTTCCTAAGTTGTCCTCACCATGACACTTTGAAAAAAGGCATTTTAGTTTGTCAAATTCATATTTTGTAAAATATTCAATGAAAGTCATGTTTTCAAAATGAGAAGGTCAATTTATATACAAATCTATGGGATGAAATTCAAAAATTCTTGATCTTGTGATAATTTTTGTGTGCATGTGAAGGGGTTTTGAATCTATGTATCTCACAATAACACTTTTGTGAACTACAAGTATTTGTAAACATGTGAGTGCTACTTCTTGAAGAGAAATAGGTTTATTGATAATGAGAGAGCATATAAGTTGAAGATGTACTTTAAAAATATTTCGTAAGCCTAATCATTTTGCTTTTTTTTGTTTAGATTTAGTGTTCCATGTGGTTCACGTTTCATAGTGTATTTAAAAAGGTAATATGACCAATATGAAGAAGTAATGTGTTGGATATTGAGATGTGCATTCCATAACAAAAGTAAAGATGCATAATATGGCACTACGATTTAGTCTTCATGCCTTGGGCAATAATATTCCCATCAATTTGTGTAGTTATTGAATTTGGATTATTGGTTTGGTTGCATAATAAATGAAAATCCATATTTACAATGAGATTTGTGCTTGCATCTATTTCCACGTGTGAAGTTGTTTTCTCATTATTAATTTGTACAAAATATGTTGCATTGCATCTATGGGTTGTATAAATTTGTTTTTATTGTTGTTGAATATTGTTGGGACAAATGTGACAATTTTGTTTGTGATATGTTCAATGTCATTTTCCATAATCCATAAGATGATGTGGGCATGAAGTGATCCATGTTGTTGAATTTCATATTGTATGACATGTTGTTTTACGTTTCCTAATACATGATGTGATGATAAAAGAAATTACATAAATTTGTCAACTTTAAAATGAAATAATACGTCACACTCTACTAGGCAATTTTTCTAATCTAATGATGTGTGTATTTGTTTTGCAGTTTTTTCAATGTCAATAATTTCTTCCCATTAAAAAAATCTTGTTTTGTCAGCTTTGAATGTTTAAAAAAATGTGGCATTCCAAAATGTTTGACCATGCAAAGTAAATCTTTTAGCTGTGTTATGTGTGATTGAGGAGTGCTTGGTATATTTGTAGGAAGATTGTATTTAACAATTTGTTTGAGAATGTTTTCTTCACTCATTTTGGGATTTAGTGTTTTACATTTTTTAATGTCTTTATCAAGGCATGTTCATGAAGTTTCTTTGATTAGTTGTAGTGATTGTGGTAAATCATACATATATAATAAATATGGTTTGTATAATGTGAAGGTGAAAATAATGCATTCATTATATATTTAAAGTATTCATTGAAATGTGTTTTACCATCATAAGCACCATGGCCATGTGGGAATAAGAAAGGAAATAGGGCCATTTCCAAAAAAAGACCATTTTTTTCATGTTTAATTTTGTTTCTCTCACTATCATTGGTTCATATGTTTGTGGTATATTATTATTTTCCCATTGTTCTAAATGACTTATTATATAATTATTTTATTTTATTTTTGTTCTTGTTTCAAAACACATGTCAAATAACAAAGTTAAATTATATATTGGTTCTGAGACATCCATGTTTGTGAATGTTGTGTCATGTCTGGCTTGTTTGTCAATATTGTGTTGTACAACATTTGGTGTGAGAATGCACATGCTACTAATTTTTTGTGGTTGTTCAAAAATTGTTTTATATTTTTGGAACTAAGGATTTGTTTGCATATTTTGTGAAAACATTGGCCCTACTAAAGTGCATATTTCTTCTATTGTGCAAGTGTGATCCACCATGCCATCCCAACTCAAATGAAGACTATTCAATATACTTGTTTCTATAATTTGCCCTATATAATAAATCCCCAATTTCTTGATTACATGTGCAATCCAATGTCAAGAAATGATAATAATTGAACAAGTGGATGTGTGGAAAGTAATGTTGCCATGTATGATGGTGGTTGGTATATTACGTAAGCTGCATTTTGAGGTTTATTTAAATTTGAATGACATTTAATGCAATTGTGCATGAAGTTTTTGTCATCAGAAGTTGTGTAGTTTGCCATTATCATGTTTGCAATTGCATATGGTGTGTAAGTATTATGTTGATTATGAACATCTTTGCATTTGTTAAGTAATGTTTTGTAATATTTTATTTTATCTGTCAATTTCACGATTCCACAAATTGCACAACATTGTATTTTTTGAAAAAACGAAAATGTTTTTATTGTCCATTTTTCATTCAATTCGTTTCTTGAATGCCATGTTTGGTCATAAGGTTGAAAACGTTCTTGAAGTCTTTTTTTCACAAAATCATATATATTTTTCTTGAATTTCATTTATTTGGTTTTGTCAATTTGCAAGCCTTATTAATGTTGCATTGTGATATTATAAACACGCAAATTAAATTTGCATACATGACAAAACAACAAATTTTAATGAAACATGATGTCATACATGTTATTGAATTTGACAACAAAAATAAATAAATTATAGATTAGAAAGTAAGGTTGGAGTTAAATATAACAAAGAAAATGTATTGTGAACATACACTGTCAATAGAACTTGAAAATGTAGGATAAAATGTCAAAACACACATATTTGTAAACATGGAAGAAAAATAATCCTTGTTTGCTTAAATTGTGGATTCCAACATGCCAACACATGATGATTGTCAAATAATTTTTTATATTTGTTTAACATTCACAAAGATTATAATGTACTAAATGGATGGATGATCGATTTGTAAATTAACTAAGCAAATTCGATAGATAGAAAATTCATCCTAATTAATTCTATTTAATTATATATAATTATAAAAATGGGATTAAATGCACACATCATGATGAGTTAAGATGTGAAATCACCATATGAAAATAATTTATCATTTGTTTTCAAGTAAGGGGTCAAAGGTTATAACTATTGTTCATATTTTTTTGTGTATGCTAAAATGTTAGTTTAATTATTGCCATTGAGTTTTATGAAAGCAAAATCAAATTGTTGATTTTTTTTAATGGATTTTTGTTAATTGATAATCACAATAGCTTGGTGTCTCAATTATTGAAAAATTGGCATAAAGGTCATTTTGGAAAGAGCAGTGGAATTAATTCTAAACAATTAATTTTTTAAAGATAATTTGTTATGTAGGTGTTATGGGTGGGAAAAAAATTTAATAGTTAGAAGGGTTAATGCTTTAATTTTTATTAACCTTTAAGAAATCAACATTTTCCAATGAAATTTTGTGTATGTTATTAGGTTTTTTCTTTGTTGCTAGATGTATAGAATGTCCATTGAGTGAATAAATCCAAGGATAGAAAATATAAATTAAAAAAATTTGATTTAATGAAGATTTAAACATAATGTACACTTTAGTCATATTGCCCCAAATAAGGCATTTTGGTCAATAAAGCCAAAAGATGTCATTTTTTTTCAAATGACATTAAGTTTGTTGTTACTTATATTTTTAAAAATTAATTCTTTTGTCTTTAAAAGTCTTGTGACTGCAAAATAATGATAAATAGGTATGTAGCATACTCATAGTCTATGCTCTAAAACAAAAGTACAAATCCATCAAAAACGGTTGTTGAAGAAACATCATTGATTTCAACTCTATGAACAAGTTGAAAATCAACATTCTCATAGATACAAAAATTTGTGAAATTTTACAATGTTTTTCAAAACTATACATTTTTTTGAACTTGACCTAATTTCTAACAAGATGCATACCATTTCATATCGTCCTAATCATGTGTGAACACTTTTCTTAATAGGCAATTTGATTCATACTCATTGATACTAAGGACTTTACGAATATCCATTAGCAAAAAATGTTTTGCTTTGGTTATAGTTTTTTTCAGCATGTAAAGCAATTAAAGTTTTGAAATACACCTTTAGCTATAATCAATGAACCTTTTTATTGATGATTCCATCATTGTTCTTTTGTTGTTTTGAAGTTGAACTTGTTCTTATGACCTTGGAATTTTCCTGTAAACACAACAACCAACAATATGTTTTTAATGCATAAATGTTTTTTCAAATATGGCAATAACCAAATTTACAAAAAAAAAGAAAAGAACTTGAATGAAACAAAATACATACCATGTGAATAATGTTAGTTGCCAAGTAAAATTATGTGCATCATCTGATTACACCCAATCTTGACAAGATCGTATGCATGATGCATCAACTTGCATTTCTTTTGAACTTTTAGGGAAATATACAACATACTTTGTTTCACAAGGTAGACGACGTATTATCTTTCCAACCCACCAACAATTAGACTCATAAATTTCAATAACATCATTCTCAACCCATGATGTCACTACAACAAAAGGTGTCCTTGTATGCCAAGTGATTTCAATAGATTTTGAGTGAATTCACTAGTACTAGTAAATGGGGATTAGTTGGAAAGTAGTGAATTCATTGGTCTAGTGAATGGGGACTAGTGAACTACACCCTCATTTTGTAGTAGTGAATGTTGTTTATGTTAGGTGGAATTGGTCTGAGTTGTGAAATTTGGACCATCCACATAAATGTTATGAGTTGTCATTTTCATTGAAAAATTCATCGTATTTAACCAAACATTTATTTGAAAATGTTTTCAGAACTACTGCAGGAAATCAAGCACCATAAAATCCATCTTCTATGCCTTGAACTTTAATTTTTTGTCCTTCTTGTATCCACATGTTTTTGCAATATTAGATTGTTTATAATATCAAAAATGCTTAGTTACAAATTGAGAAAACACAACAAGTTGTTCAGAAACCATTTCCATAGGCTTTGGAAAAACTCATAAACCGAACAAATTCCTTGTAGCAAAGATATTTGAGCATACAATATGTAACAATTCATTATCTATAAACTAAAGACAAAGTACAGTGATCAAGATGCATATTGGTTGCCACTTTGCGTGGTGGGATGTTAAGAAAATTCCACCACACAGAATTGAAGAATTAACTCCTACTCCATATATTTTTCAATAGCAATAGCTTGTTGAAGCCTCTCTTCTTCCTTTGTAACATAAACCAGTTGGGCATGTTACAAAGTAATTGCATGTTTACAAATATCATGTAATAAGAATGCCCTTCAAATAGTCACATTTATTCAATGGGTTTTCAAAGACATGAAAATCACCAATTTGGACATACTTTTCTATTTGTGAAACTACAATAGAAGCCAAGGGCCCTCATTGCTATTGTTTATCATCATGAAAAGGTTTATGAGGCTTATGCTCAAGATAGAATCAACAAGTTCCATGGCTTCTCACATCACACTCATCATGAACTTTCTTTAATCACTTGCTAAAATCACTCAAATTTTGACAAAGTTATAACAACATAAGTCACAAGAACTTCCTTTAAACAACCTTTTGGAACCACATTCATTCAAGGTAAAATCTTCCAAGAGACAATTTTCAGTGTGCCATCATATTATAGTTTCAAAATGAAACATGTTCCCCACCTTGAGATTCACACCTTCTAACGATTTGAAGAGCAAAGTTTACAAGGATAGATCTACAAGTATAGTAATTTTTCTCTCTTCATAAGAAAAAACGATTCTTGCAAATTTCTTACCAGTGAATTACAATTTACACCATAAGTTTGTGTATTGCATAAAAATGTGGAACAACAAAATTGCAAGAGTCGCACATCATCAAGGCCACCAATGGTGTGAACATTATAATCCTTTATCTATTAGAAGAAAGTCCCTAATGAGCTACAGTAACATACACATAATCATGTGCCAAGAAAACAAGTTGTTTTTGTTCTTGCAGCTTGAATATACACTCCTCAATTATGTTTTCAATGACAAACCTTATCAGTGAGTAGCATAGATTAAACCTGCAAACCATGCAATCAATGGATTCAAAAGCTATTGTGTCCACCTTGATGAACTTTCCCAAGAGTAAGTTACTTCATGATAGTGACCCAATAGGTTCAGCATATGCAATCATAAGATGATGTCTTCAAAAATGTTGAGAAATTTCACCTTACTTATGATCTTAATCAACTTTAATAAAATTGATAAATGATTTAACAAAAGATATTCATAAGATGATCAAGTACTACAACCAGCAACCAAAATAGGAATGTTAAATGGCAAATGGTATAAAGTTCTTCATAAGTAATGAAGATTTCTCTTTACTTACAATTTAAGTGAACCTAAATGGAATTGAGAGGTGACCCGAAAATAATGTTGTCAATTTTTAGATCTAACATAACCGCAACTAATGTGTAAGCATGAAAAAAAGGCAAAACAACCCTTCAGAGAAATGAAAGCAAAACCAAAGCTATGGATTGCTTTGGACAATAACATCAGTCATACACATGTTCAGGGACTTCCAATAACATGTATTTGTATTGAACACCTACCATAACAACCCTATTGACTTCATTAGCTCCTGGCTATGGATATCAATGTCAAAAACATAACATACTGAATTTTTGCCATAGTAATTGGAAGGGATGTAGCAACTCAACCATGATGCTAGCTAGCCCAACAAAACCTCAATGAAAGGGAAGGAGAAGACCAAAGAATGCAAGAACAAAAAGAAAAAGAAAAGGAAAAGGAAAAATTCATACAAAAAAAGAGAAGAAAAGAAATAAAAATAAGATTAAGAAACAAAGAGCAAGATAATTAAAGGATAAAGTGTGCTTCAATAAAATCCTCTAACATTAAAAAGCCCTTGAAATAATCATTTTGAGGTTTCCAAAGGTGGAAACACGAAACAAAAATCTTTGACTTTTAAACAAACCTCTAAACTAATATTACAACAAAATTTGAAGCATAAACCATTACATTTAGTAATCTTGCAAAAAATTTCAAGTTCAAAAAAGTTCAAGAATAGTTGAATTCATAGGCTTTGTATGACATCATCGCCATAGAATTCCATGCGAACATTATTGGGGACTATCTCCTCAGTGATTCAAATATTTTGTAGTTTTACTTCATAGTTCTTTCATGTGCATCCCTCTATTTTTAAAAACATGCACACACATACAATAATTTCAATGTAACCAACAAATATTTTATTACGAATACATGCTTACACAAGTAGAACTCTTGCCAATTCATTTAAAAATTGACATGTGTAAAAATGTTAAAGCAAATGATGTAAAAATAACTATTACATAATGGAGAAGATGAAATAATTAAGGCCCCTATAATAGGGAAAATTGAATAAACCAAGGAACAATACAACTAAGCTTTGCATGTATTGTAGTACAAAGGTTATTGACACATGTCTTATGACAAGAAAACTACAAAAAAAATACTATCACTGCAACAAAAGGTGTCCTTTTACGCCAAGTGATTTCACTGGATTTTGAGTGAATTCATTGGTTGTATTGAACGAGGACTAATGAAGAAGCAGTGAATTCACTGGTTTAATGAATGGGGACTAGTGAACTGCACCCACATTTTGTAGTAGTGTATTTTCATATATGCTTACAAAGGCACATCTTTTGTTCATAACTATTACTAAATAATTTAGAAACTAACATAATTAGACTAACAATATTTAAGTTGCCAAGTTGCAAACCTATTGTATTGGCCTAGATCATGAGTAGTGCTTCAAATCTGAATTGATGGACAATCTAACAACATTTATGTAGTAGAATATGATTCACGATATCATAAAGTGACAATATTATTGAAAGGAACAAAATTTTATAAATGATGGCAGAAAGTGTTAAAATAAAAGTCAATTATAGATCGTTGTTATGTGAGTTAAAGACTAAATTGACATAGAATGTAATAAGTGAACCCAATAAACCAAAGGTTGAGATACGTACCAACCAACTAAAGCACAATGAAAGCTGCTTAATTATGTAAATTTAGGGATTTCAAAACTCTACCAACTTTCAAATATGTGTTAGAAGTCAATGAGTTTGTGACAAAGTAAGCTAATAAAAAAATATTTTTCTTGCAAAAGCACAATGCATTTCCTTGCCTAGGTCAATTTAAAGTTCTTCATCAATTGTTGCTTGAAAATATGATGTAAGAAATTGATTAATGAGGTTTCCTAAACAATGCAACATGTGAAATTTTATGCAAGATACATGAAAGTTATGTTGGAGGTTTTCGGATTAAAGTATGTGGATATTGAAAACAAACCCACTAATTGGAAGGTAAAAAAAAATGTTGAAAAAAGTGGTCACAAAAGACTTCACACCATTTCAAATGTATAAGTTCTTTTTATACTTTAAGATTGTGGACACGAACATGTGGTCAAATTCATCATTTGAACAAGCTTCCAACCTGATAGAACACATGGCCAACAACAATACATAGAATGAAAAATCTTCAATTGCAAACCCAACAAACGTAGCAAATTCATCATGAAGAAATGGAAATAAATAAATTGACTTATTAATGTGTATACAATCATTTGTAGGCAAGTTTTAAGTTCTTGACTGTTTTGTTTGTTTAGCCCCTGTAGCATTATTGTATGGTTGAACTACTACAGTCTTGATGCAAATGATGTTCACTGTCTTAGTTGTTGTGTGGATGCACCATTGCAATGTTGATACATATGATATTAATAAATACTAATATGTAATTTACAATGTTATGTATGTAGGGACACGGGTCAAATGTATGTTGGACAATCAATTGATTGTTTTTTGAACAACATGCACATTGTCCTCCAAAGAATATGAAAGATGATGCTTCCAAATTCAAATCATTCCATGTGCACTTCAGTCTTCATATTGAATATACCACTATGAAGAAATATTTAGCTGAAAAAAAGAAAAGTAACTTATAAAAAGTTTAAGACGAATAGAAAATTAGGATGTAATGTACTTAAAGGATGCCCTTTGTAGGATCCAATTTATAGGAAGCAACAAAAATAAGACATAACATATGATATTATATAGTCATATTTTTTTGTTTATTATTGTAATAAAGGATAGAACAATTTTTTTTCCACGTTATGAAAAAGAATGAGAAATGATGCACATTACTTATTAGTTCTGAAAATGTTCACAAAACTAAATGAAGTTTATGCCGCCATACACAAGCTTGTTAAAGTGCACCTTGCTAGGATTGTGTTGAAGTTGATTGCCACCTTTCTACACTTCTTGAAAAAACGGCCACATAGATCCAAAAATTTTAAACCAAATAATGACTTATGTACACACAAATGCATGCCTACCACTCGAAGTCACATTCAGAACATATCTAGTATAATTTAAAAACATAAAATTCAAAATTCAATTCTTGGAAACTTTCAGTGTCAATCCTCTAAACAAAATGTATTGAACAATTTAGACAATCATGAAGAATGATTGTGACCATGAAAGATGCAATTTGGGTCACACATGGTCCATGCATAGGATATTTGGTATTGAACGAACAACAGTTGGAGCACCCACAACTTCACATCAACAAATTTATTGATATTTAAATCAAATGACTCCCCATACCCAATTGACCATGAACAACATTCTCATCCACAAGATAATTTATGTACAATAAACACAAATTCTCATTGTGTTTGTTGTCCAGACACGACCATCTCTATTTTGTAGAGAGGAATGGAATCTAACATGAATTCATTGAACATTGCTAAAGATAGTCTTCAAACCCTCACAGGAACAATTGTCAATTAAATCTATCTACATATCATGTGTTTAAATAACATATAGCAAATAAATTTCAGATATTCATAAAAAAAAGCCTAAAAGATAATAAACGGAGATCATACTTGATGGTAAATCAAGAGCTTTCTACAACATTGTGCCATGTTTAATGTGACATAACAATCTCGCAAAAGAAGAGTTGTATACACAAGAAGGAAACATTGCATTAATATGTGAGTCCATGAAGCACTGACCCAAACAAAATGGCTAAGTGCCACTCTTGGCAAAATATACCCCTGCTAAGATATATGAAAGGTACGCCATTATAATCATTATTGCAATTTGATGATCTATAAAATGCATGCATTATATAACCAAAACACTCCCTTTCATCAACTACTCCCAAATACTTGACCTGGTAACAGAAGTAACATGTCAACCACTTCAAAATACAATGGTGGCAATCACATCAAACAAGTGCCACAAGTCATGGGCAAAAACTCCACAAACATAGGTTCATTGTCCAAAGTATAATGTTTTGATTATGTATGCACTCCATAAAAGTTGTACGAGCAAACTTACCATAATACCTAGGACCATAATAGAGAAGAATAGGTTAAAAAAACTGCCAATCATTTGCAACACTTCCAAGCTAGTGTAGTCATAAAAGGTCAACTTTTGAACTACCCGAAACAGGACAACACATGTAGCATTGTTTACAAGTCCTTCCCGAAACATAAGGTTGTACACTAAAGGTGTATCATCTTAACTAAGAACCTACAAAGAAAAGCCATAATGAAAATAAATGAAAAATGCTAGCCCAAACTTTGTTGAACAACCTATGAATACTTGATACATGGCAATTGGAGCATTCATGGAAAATTATTGAGGATGGATAAACGTTTCTACCTTACCTGCAATGTACATACTAAGTTTGTTACAAAGAATATGGTCCCTAGAGTTGACATAACAACATCTAAAATGTTAATTACGTCAAGGCACGAAATCTGTTGGGAGGAAAAATATATCAACACAAAATGCGTCTATGAGTTTAAACTTCAATTTATAGCTTTTTTTAATAAAAAAATCCCATAAAAGTTAGAGCAAATGCACCAAGATATTTCTGGACAAGTTGCTTCCCAAGTGCAAGCTTAGGAAACATAAAACTACAACCTACAAACCCAACAAATCCTTGTGAGAATCAAATTTCACAACATTCATAGATCAACTTTTTTGTGGTGAAAGAAGATGCAAATCAATCTTAATGTAGCTTGATTAGTCTTTCTTCCTCAGTTAGGTGAGCACTTGAATCTTGTAAGGATTTCTATGATTGTAAGAACTATTTTGTTGCCAGGGTTGGCAATATGAGGGATTATATAGAGGTGAAAATGAAACCTTTAACGTGGATAAGGTCACCATAGATGCGGGGACAACAATCTAGATCATAAGTACATAGGATGGGGATAGAAAAGCCTTCAAACTTTGTGACCACCAAAGGTATGAACAAAGATAAAAACAATAAAGCAATTTTTTTTTCCATCCCTTCAATGAAACTTGTATCAAGAGTGATGAAACCAATCTAGAGAGGTTGAACTATAGACAACACTTCTCAACAGGTAACATCATGCCCTTGCAACATGGGAGTTTTATAGGGTAATGTAAAGAAATAGTAATTGAGTCTGTAAGAATTTCCAAGTCGCTATCATTGTCATCATTATCAACCCCACTCCTTCCACCACCCCCACCATTGATGCACTGTCACAATTTTAAAAGTGCATCCTCAAAGTCCTCCCCTTTCGTCATTACTAGGATCAAATCCATCACCTTTTGTATAAGCTAGCCAACAAGCCCCATGAAATGTCAAATTAATTATAAGTTTCAATATAATTAGTTTCTAATAACTTAAGGTCCTATCCTCCAACAATGTAGAGTAGACACATTGATTTAAATAAACTTGACGCAAACAACCACCGATTGAACACCTATGAATAGAGAATATTGCCTTGAATTTCCTTCACACAAGAAAATAAACTTGTCATAGGTGGCTGGGTTTGAAAAAAGTTGAAATAACATTAACTTGCTTCATAGAGTTGTGAAGAAAAATGAAAACTCCAACATAGAAGTCATGGGCATTATATGCTAATAGAGATAATTAGATTATGCCTTCCCAAATGTAAGTTGTAATATGCAAGGTTAGCCAATTTGAAACCATTATAAAATAGAGGTAACCCAAACATGTTAAAATGATTAGTACAAAACACACAATTATTTGTTTGACGACATACTTTCTGCCTTTTATTTGCTACAAACATCTTCATACATGGTCTTTCCTAAGATTCATACAGATAAGTATTACCAGTAAGATGACCCAAGAGAGGAATACAACATACCCTAGGTCCTTCATCACAACCATTAGCACCATTTGGAATCAAGGCTCCATAACAAAGAAGGACAAAGGAAAGTATCCCAAAGGTTAGTCAGAATTATATAGTAAAAGCCCTCATTTTGTTGAACAACATTCCAACAACAATATAGGATGACAGAAACTGTCATGTTTTGAAGACAAACTTAGGAATTCACCTTGCTTTTGAGGTGAAAATGGGTGTGGTGCTTTCAGGGGCGGAGGTAGTACATTTCTAGAGGGAGCAAGTGGCATTAGTTTCTTCACCAACATAAACATAATCTTGTTTTTTTCACCAAAAGATGATAGAGATTATCCTTCCAGCCTTGAAGGAACAATACCTTCATGGACTTGCAACAAAAGGAAAATGCAGAACAAAAGAACATAATGGGCATAAAATGTTATTATATATGGTTTGTTATGATGTTTATCATAGAACTATGATGATACCACTGCACAACAAACCAATGTAAGAATTAGAAAAAAGAAGACTATTGAAAAGCTTTAGATGAAGTGAAATGGCTAGAATTGCAAGCATCGTGTTAGTAACTATAGCAATTGTGTTCTTCTTTAATAAGGACATCAGCATATCCCAATGGCTCCTTGTAAGATTTTTGTGAAACATAAAAATGTGAGTCCACAATGATGGCATAACACGAGTCATCATCGATGGCAGGGAAAACATTAAATACTTAGGACATGCACCATGCCATGTTCATTAAAAAAAAATCCTATTCCAAACACCATGAAGGTGATATAAAATGGAGGCTAATATTTTATACAACAACCTAATATTAGTTTGTCCTACAAAAAAATAATTATATGGGCCATAGACATTAAATGAGACTTTGATAACTCTATTGTAAACTTTTAACCACATCCAAATCATTCAAGTCCAAAAAAAACCACTTATATTCATTCAATTTTTTTTAGTTTTTTTAGCCATAACTTTCACAAATATACACATCAAAACAAATTTATCCAATGCACTTGAGAATCATTTCTTGTTATTTGATTAATAGACATTGGGAACTCTTAAAATTTGCACCTCTCTTTTTGTGGAGGTCCATTTCCTGGCTTCACCTGCCGATCACTTTGTCCATGGTAGGGTTTGACTCCTTGAACATCAACACCCTGCAAATTATTCTTTAGTGCATCTAAAGATTGATGATATCTTGATAGCTTCATCACATCACACTGCTTACATTTTGTGTAGTTAGGTTTAATTTTGTAGGTTTGATAAGATGTTATAGTGTTTTATTTGCCAATTATACCTTCCTTGTAGAATGGGACAGGATAAATGTGAGATACCAATATATTACCTTCCATGATAGAACAAGGAATTGGCAAATGCAGCAAAGGTATATTTGCCACAAATGTTGGTGTAAATGGGCTACTGACAAATATTGGAATTTGTTCTGTTGTTGATTTAGATTTTGGTTCACTTTTGATACTACTGGAAATTTTGTGGTCACACCTATTGTGTTGCCCCTTGCAAATTGTTGTGGGGGTGGAACTACACCATAAACCTTGGTTGGAGGTAACCTATAATGCATGTGTGAAAAAGTAAAACCCAACTAGCAAAGAAAATAATTATTCTAATATCTTCCATGCATACAAATCCAAAAAAAAACTTAGTTAATATTTACAAATGGCTTATGAAATAAAAAGAAATCAACCCATTAAATATGCCCCTATAAGAATCTGAGTTATTGACAAAGGCCCATAGCTGATAACACCAATGCCTTGAAGTAAGACAACATGTGGATCAACACTATGAGAAAAAGGGGTGTTTTGCAACTAGCTTTATAATTCAATTTTTGAGTCGCAAAGGGCATTTGCAACTCACTGTATTTATATGCCATGAGTTTTAATGGACAAGCTGCATGAGTTATAAAGTTACAACTCGCCATATACATGGTGCAACTCATTGCAACTCAATTGCAACTTAGTCAAAACAACTCATTTTCAACTATTATTCAATTCCGTTATAATTACATTCATGATGTCATGTTGATGTCATTAATTGTCATCCATCTATTAAAATTTAACATGTGGCATTATGAAGATTTTTAGACATAAAAAAAAATTGAAATATTTTTTTCCATTGTCCATTATGATTGTTAACGAGGGTCCAAGATTGTGACACATGGCACAATGAAAAATTGTCACATGGCATATCAATTGTATTTTGGAAAAATAAAAACATATATTTTAGTAATTAGGCAGGTTAGACATAACCATAAATAGGTAGGTTAGTAAGTTTTAAGACCTACATACCTATGTATTTACCTAAGACCTACTTACTTACAAAAATAAGTAAAAAAATAGGATCTATTTATTTACCTAGGTAGGTCAGTAGGTTGGAAAGCACAAGACTAAGTGCACTAAGAATAACCATGAAATTTTATTTTCTATTTTATGTTTTACCTTTAGGTTAAACTTTTCTTCAACTCATCCCAAAATGGCACATGTATTTTAATGTGAGAATGTAAAAGAACAAGCCTTCTATATATAGTTTATAACATGGGATTCAAAAACAAAGCATATGGGTTAAATCTTTTAGTTGTTCATTAGTTGCAATTGAGTTGCAACTATAACATCTAAACATTCAAGGTAGGCTAGATCCAAGGGGAGGGTTCCATTGTTTTTGGCATTTAAACAAAACTTGAATCCTTCCTATTGGCGCATCTTGTGCACTAAAAATCATCAAAAATGGAATTGAATTGAGAGAATTATTTCCCCTCAAATTAGAGGGGTCAAAAACTCAAAAAACAAACCACCAAATGTTACAAAAACTAGTTCCCAAACACCCACAAAATTCTTTGTATGTTGATTTATTATTGTTAAAGTTTCAGGATAATTTGTAAAACTTTAGGTGGCATTTTTATAGCACTTTAAATCATTTAAAATGAGTGAGAAATAAGAAAGTTATGAGGTTTGAAAGTAGGAGGGGTCCAAAGAAAGGGAAAAAAAAGTGTTTTGTAAATTGGAAAACTTATTTCTTTTTTTGGTTATTTTTTCATTATTCATTTTCCTTTGGACTTCAAAGATGATTTTTGGAACTTGAAGTAGCACTCCCATAACATTTTAAATCACTCAAAATGAAACACATATGATCAAAATATAAATAACTGATGAATATTTATCCTTATTAAGTTATAAATAATTGTTTTATAGTCATAACATAGTTGAGCAATAATACTTTAATAGTGGTGCACTAGTGGCCATACTAATCATATCAATGGGAATCATGATTGAAAACTAGTTGCAAATGTATTCCATAATGGGTGGTGGAGATGTGAACACGTGACATAATCGTATGTATGTACATTGTACACTAGTTGCAACATAGTTGTTGCTTTAGTGACACATTTATAATGATTCTAAAGTAATTGCCACATGCAACTACAATGTAATTCTTTAAAAAGTCAAACATAATTAACTACATATGTATGTAGGATGTGTATAAATTATTGTATAGAAAACTCATTTTCAACTTACTTGCAACTATAATACAATTAATTGATTTTCCAGACATGGCAATTTATTTATTAATACATCGTATCTCTAAGGGGATAGTTGCATAGTAGTTATAATACCCAAGGGATAGTTGCATAATAGTTGTATATGAATTATTTTTTGAGTTTTAGTTGTAGGGTAATGTGGTTTTGACGGACGCAATTTCTCATAGTGTAGTCAAGTAGGGTGAAAAATCATCCATGATCTTTTAGAGACCTATTGAAATCACTTACATGTTAGCATAAAGGTCCATGAATATCTTCTCTGTTTTAGGAGGTTGCGATGTTGGTGCAGCCATTGACATTGCAGAAACAAGAGGCTATGGTCTAAGGCTTGGGGCACACACTAATGGATGGATAGAAAGAGCCCCCTTGTGTTTGAGCTCCCATTGTCCCTTCATATTGAACTCTTGGTTTTTGATATGCAAGGTGTGGTTGTTGACTAACACCCAACACATGAGAGGGGGCTGGAGCAAGGTCCAATTTAGGTCCACTTGTTGTTACTTGATATGTAAGCCTCAAGTACAGTTGTACAAACAAATCGCTAGGAGATTATTGTGTGTAAGTTACTCTTTTAGTTTCATTGCCGGTCCCTTTTTAACATCTCAGGGCTTTTAAAAAAATAAATTGTAGTGTATTGGAGCTGGCGATTGGCTGTAAAATAACTGAAGCTAATATGGATACAGAAAAAAAAATGAAAGTGCAAAAAATAATGCATCTTTATGTGTTATTTGCTATCCCATTGGTACTTAGTACAAAACCTGACGATCTTTTTTTATAAAAATTAGATTAAATTTCGAAATCCGGCAATCTTCTCAAATAGATTATCTGAGATTCGGCGACTAGAGAACCTGGAAAGCACACTTTTGCCACCATTTTCAAAAGAATTATCGCTACCTTGGCAGTAGATCGCCTAAAAAAATAGCCCTGTTCACATGGTGTCTACCATGTGCAGCACTGACAACCGTCTTTGAGACTGTCACCCAGGACCTATCCAGAAGTGGTCACCAGCCTTTTTTCTAGGAATTTTCTCTTCAAGCCGAAGTGGCGATCATCCATAGGGAGATGTAGGAAAACTTGTTAAGGATCCAATGTGGTAAAGGACATTACTCAGTCCCCCATACAGGCATTGGTTGTTAATGCAATCAGTACCAATCTTTTTTAGGGTGGCTAAAAAACCTTCAAATTGTTACCAGAAAAATAACGAGCTAAAAGGATTAAGTAAATTTGAGTTTCAAAAAAACTTTTAAGCTAGAATTGTGTTGTCCTCCCAACAAAAATAGCCACCTTGTCAACACATAATTTTTTTAGGGATGGGGTTATCATCACCTTAACTAAATTAGAGAAATGGTCATCCCCACGTTAACTACAATAGGGAAAGGGTTATCACTACCTTAAGCATTTATGTTGGTTTGAAGTTTTTTCTTTTTATTGTTATTTTCATTCTTGATTCCATGTTTGGTTACCTTTTTAATTATTATTATTATTTTTAATTGTTTAATGTTCTTTCCAATATTTTTATTAAAAAATTACTTTTATTTGATTTAGCAAGTTAGGCATATGTCACTTGTTTTTGCCGAGGTCCATTTTTGCTCATTTTATTTACTAAAAATTTGTTGTAAAGGATTACCAAACCAGAGCCTTATGTTTGAAAATTATTCAGTACTAGTAGCCAATTTGAACTACTGCAAATTGTGCTTTGTAGCCAAATTTGATGATGAATAGTTTATCCATATAGCCAGCTCGTCCCTTAAAGAAACCTTAGCTAGCCATGCTAAGTTATTTTTCCATGTATAGCTAGCTACCCCTGGGAAATCTGACATTTCACCCCAAAAAAAAGTTGGTGGGTACAAATGTATTGCTGCAACTTTCTTTTCCCTCTTTGCCCTTTGTCTCATTTCCCAAACATTTCAAGACACGTTTTCGGAGTCCATGTTATGGAGTTTTTTTCCACCACCTTGGTAAGAGCGCCAAATGTTTTTTTATAATGAAGTACTCTTAAATTGATACAAAAGCATTGCAAGGGATTTCAACATTCATGTTCGAAAACCCATATTTGTTGGGCCCTGCCCTCACAGGGACAGGGACCATCGCATTTGGTCCAACTTTTGAAAGTTTTACCTTATTAGAACCAATTTCATATTCGGTGAAAGTTTTAGATAGTTTAGATTGGAATGGATTTTTTTTGGTGTTCTGAGTGTGGACACAGTAGGTAGATGTACTGCATCTTACCTATTGGCAGGGCCAGCACATTTATGATGCCTTGTTCTCTATTGAGATTATGTACACAAGAAAAAAAGAAGATGCAGAGATCATGCATCAGGAGAAACCAAGAAAGGGCCATTCAAAAGCTTGAGAACCTGAACATAACGTTATGAAGTGCAACAACTTCAACCCATAATAGGCAATTGATTGCCCACACAAAGCAAGGTATATAATACAGAGTTTCCAAAGCTGAAGCATAAGCAATTGTTAATGCCGTTTTGTCACCTGACCACTTTTATAAGGGTCTCCAACTTTTGCAACCTAACATTATCTATGGAGCACTTTTTTTCCCCAGTCTACCTTTTGCCTCATTCAGTTTCCCTAATACCCAGATAATTCGTTTTGCACCCAGAACCTCCCATGTTACATAACCCCTAATAGCACATGTAACATGCCCAAAAAATATATACATGGAACCATAAAGACCTGGCCCATATTTTTTACCCTAGCTAGTCAAGGCTTTACAAAACATAATTTCCCTCCTAGTCAGTGGGAGGGAATTGTTTTTTTTTTTGACAAAAGCATACTTTCACTCCAGGTCCCCAAAAGGCAATAACAAGGTAAGGAACATTGGGGCAAAGGGCAAACAGTAGAAAAAACACTACAACAGTCCTCTTGTACTGACTGCATTTACAACCATGGGCAGTGGGCACGTCTAATGTTACTGCCTCTGAAGTGTACCGATTTTTGCAAGAAATTATGTAGCACATTGATGAAGACTCTCAAGTACAAATTCTGCAAACAAATCGGTAGGAGATTATTGTGTGTAAGTTATGAGTGTTAGTTCAATTGCTGGTCCCACTTCAAATAAGTTCACCTGGCGTGAAGTCTACCATGTGCAGCACTGATGACCGTCTTCGTAAATTGTGAGCCTGTCACCCAGGACCTATCCATACCTGGTCACCAGCCCTTCTTTCTAAGAATTTTCTGTTGGAGCCAAAGTGGCGATCGTCCATAGTGAGGTGTAGAAAAACTGGCCATGATCCCCAGGATTCGAATTTCGAGTCTTGGTTCTAGCAAAAGACTGGTTCCACACACAGTCTGATCCTAACTCCAGATTCCATCAAAAGGGAGCCGATTTGCGTCTGGGTCACAAGAACTTTAGCCTTAACCTTCGATTTTCACACTTACAACCGAAGAACCTATGAACACTGGTTGACACTGTACTCTGGCAAAAATGCAGTGGTACATTTACTTTGTTTGTCAGTTAAAGGACGTAAGGTTGTTAAGGAAGAGTCAGAAATGGCCTAGTTTTCCAATCTTACCCTTAACCTCCGGTTTTAACACTTCACACGCAAAATCAGAGAACCTGCCAACACTAGTTGACGCCATATAATTGAGCTAGGCTGCACCGGTACAATTGGTTTGTTTGTCAGAGAGAAAAAGGAAGTAACTTATTAGGCTTCTTAAAGAACACTCCGACAGAAATGGCCTAATTTTTCAATGCCAGCAGACTGAATGAACAGAATGCCAGAATAGTCCCCAGTACCCACTTAACCCTCACACCAGTCCTTTTCTCAAGAAATTTCTTTTGGAGTCAGAGTGGCGATCATCCATAGGAAGATGTAGAAAAACTGGCGATGATCCCTAGGAAGGTTTAGCCAAATCTGGCTAGAAACCAGATATAAACTCTAAATCTTTTAATCATCCTTCTATATACTTGGTTACACACTGAAAACCAAATATAGGAATCTGGAGATTTATTAATTTTTTTAATTCTCACTTTTGGCGATTCAAGACCTTCAAAAGTTAAAACACATCAATTTCGATTTTTTAATTTTATAATTTCACGTTTTGGCGAAATTTCCCCAGTAAAAAGAAAAGGCTGCCTCACACACCTACCGACTATCGTTGTAGACTCTCTACTGTGAAATACACTACACACTTAATTGGCTCTGCCTCTGAAGCTGCATTCTGACGGACATCAAAAAGGGAATAAACTAAAAGAATAAACTAAATACTGACTCTATCCCTTTCACACGACGAATAAAATAGCTCAAAAAATGAGTTGGCAAAAGATGTGTAATTGGGGTTAAGGAGGGGGGCAAATGCTTTCCAATTCTTATGCCTAAGAATATGTATTTTCAATGAGATTGACCCAGAATAAGGAAATTAGTTTAACCCCTTGAGTTTACAAGATGAAAGAGATATCCCTTTATGAATTGGAATTTGTCATTTAAACTTCCCATTTTAGGTCTAAAATTTGAAACGTAACAGCAAGGTTTTTTCTTAAGTTTGTGAAGTAGGTGGATTGGCAATCGTCCATAAACAGACTTAGCCAAATTTGTCTAGAGATGAAAGATGCAAAGTGGAAACAAAAATAGGAATCCGACCACCCAATGTTTTGGTACAAAATAGGATCCATTTTCTAAATTGGGTGAACCCAAAACTTCTTTCCTAGAAGATTTGCTAGATTTTTCGAAAACTTTCCCTTTGGCTGTTAGCAGACCCTTCTCTTTTCGGCCAAAAAAAAAGAATGTTGAGTTCCTTGAGTCTAAAAATGAAAAGTTGTCTTCAATAGCAGGGAATCACAAGAAAAACACAAAAAACTACCACCTTCCACTCTACACTTTCCCAAAAGACAGGAACATAAAATCAAAAAAGATCATGACAAAAGCCTACCTCCACTCCAGGTCCCCAAAGGCACCAACCAGTTTTGCACACGAATTAATCAATAGTTTATACTTTACAAATATAACAAATGAAATATTCAAAATATCTAAACATGCACCTCTACAAAAGCTTTAAAAAAATCTAACATGCATTCTCAAAACAAGAAAAAAATCCTTCAATGGATCAAATAGCCCAATTGTGTAGTTGAGAATGTTTGAGAAATGGTGCAAGATTTTTCAGATGGTTGATTAGTGGGAAAAATCTACATTGAATCAATGATTTTCAAATTAACAATAATGAAATTTAGTAAATCTTGTTTGTTAGTTTAGATCACATGACTTTTTATAAAGCATAATCCTCACACATTTTTTTCCCCTTTTTTTGGTGCAGTCTTGTTTAGGAAAAAGAATAAAACTATGGTAGATTAGACAATATTACATTTGTTCAATTTTGGTCAATTTTTTTATTGAGAATATAGGGACAAATAGTTTATTGGACTTTGGAATATTAACCATCTTCACCTTTGGATGCAATGTTCATCTCTTTAGATTAAGTATTTTAAACCTATAATGGATATGTGTTTAAATGTGAAACTTTAAATTTCTTAGGCATATTCACAATCTGGGTACCCTTTTTTGCACATTAGATTCAAGGACTTTGTTTTTATTATTTTTTAAATATAGAATATAAATAAAATAAATTTAAGTGAAAGATATTGGATAATTAAAATTATGATAATTTTTATAATGATGGTGATTTTTCACATGTGTGTGTAATTATGCATAAACATTTTGGTAAAATTTTTAAAAATGCAAAAGATGAATACATAAGGTTTTATATACAATTTAACATGTTTTCTTGCATGAAAATTTCCTGCACATTTTGCTAACACTTGGGGCCACAAATTCTAAGCCTAATGAACACAAAAAATCCATCAAATGAAAAAAAAAAATCATTTTTCTTGTGGCCCTTTTAGAATGGATTTTATAACCTTCAAAATTCTTATATCATATATTATTTAATCAAATGCATTATATGAACATTGCAAACATAGATGTATGCATTACTTATCCATGAAAAAAATTTGAAGTCAATTGCATTGTTTAATACATTCCTTTTGATTCTTTTAAGATAAAAATTACAATTAAGACAAAGATTCATAAGGACATCTATATTATATCCAATATATTTTAATTATAGTCATATACCAATTCACTATAATCATAGTTATGACATTCTTGGTGCAGGAATGTTATGGAAGCCCAAAGAAGCAAGAATTTTAACGAATTTTATAGATCAACCAGTGAACATTGGTAAACATTCGCGCACCAAGAATGTTTTGACAAGGTGCTTTACCAAGAATTTTCAAGAATTTTAAAGTGCAAAATGAAGAATGTCATTACTATGACTATAATCATGAAATAGTAAATGTAATAAAAATCCAAAATAGTCATTTGAAGTTTTTTTTTTGTTAAACCATCATTTTTGGTACCATGATTGTGAATATGTTCTTTTGGAAAAAGTTTCTTTTGTGGAATTTCAAATTTGCGATTTGACTAAATTTGAAAGGTTCAACCAAATTTGCAAGTGGAATTTGAGGTTAAAATTTCAAGCTATGTCAATGACCCCTTGCTTTCCAAACTTGCACTAAATTGTTTCCAATTTTGTTTAGCTAATTGTTTCCAAAATTTACATTTGTAGCCACAATTCACAAGTTCACCATCTAAATTTTTTGGTGATATGTGGCATTTTTAAGAAGCTCTCTCATGGGATTTCATTGTGAAGAATTCAAGTCATTATGGTCCCTTCTCAACAAGGGTTGGTAACAATTAATCTATAAACATTTTACAAATAATTGTTGAATTTGCATTGATGATTCCATTGCACCAAAATCCGAACTAGACAATGTGTTAGACGCTTTTATTGTTGGTGAAATTAATTAAAGACATAAACCCTACTAAACAACTTGGATTTAATGGATTTTAGAACAACAATGATACATTTCAACGTAGACCACATATGTTATAAAGTGAGAGCGTGAAATGTTTCATGCACTAGTTTTTATTTAGGCTTGAGAGGTAAATGTGTGATTATACCCAATGATGAATTGCCCACATTGTGCCTTGAGGATTCATTTGAAGTTGCAAACCTAATTAAGTTTTGGGAAGTAGTGATTATAGAGTTTTATGACCCACATGAAGGACTTATTGACATGTTTTTAGTTTATTTGTTTGGTCCATGGGGGTCTTTTTGTGTGTGCATAAATTGTGGTTAAATATGTAAATGAAGATGGCATTTCATTTATAGTTTTCAAAACTTAACAATAATGAAGCCAAATTATATTTGCAAATTTCCTTTAAATGCATCTAGGTAATCTTCGTGCCTAATTTTTTATGTTTATCATTGAATTTGTGGTCAAATGAATTTCAAAAACCTAAAATTGTGGGTTAATGGAATACTTAAAACAATTTGAAATGAATAAAATTGGATCAATAAACATGTCAAAGTTCTTTAAAAGGTTATACATGTAAATGGTACATTTAAGAAACCACATTTCACTTGGAATTCTTTTAGACCATTTTCATGTTTGATATATATAGTAAAAAAATCCTATTTTCAATGTCAATAAAATGATGTTGTTGAATAAAGACATAGGTTTGCTTTCAACAATTTTTTGGAAATATATGTTCAAATCTTGTCATTGAATATTGAAACATGAACATATCGTCCCATTTATTGGAGCATGTTTTGTCATAATTTGATTGCAATGTATAACAATTAATAATAAACATCTAACTTTCATGACATTTGTTTCTTATAGGAAGACCCAAAGAACAGACTAGAAATGCAAGAAATTTTGCAAATGTTGGAAGAATTGAATGGAAAGAACAACATACAATTTACCAAATCAATCCAAGACTATTTCGACATGTTATAAAAAAGATTTGGATCCAATTTCAAGAGGACATGATTCATATATTTATTATATGATTAGATTATATTTGAATACCATATACCATAATCAACTATATAACATGAAATCCATGTAAAATCCATACAAAATCTTGTTATCAAGGGGTGAAAGCCCATGAGTTCACTTTACAAATCCATAAACTTTTTAGTTTTGTAAATTACGCATAAAAGATACCTACATCATATTAATGTTTTTTTTTTTTTGTCAATTTTGTGATGTTGCTCAAGTGGAAATAGTCCATAAATATATTAATCAATTTTGGCAATGGGCACAATTATGTTAAAAGTATCTTCAAGAACCATAGGACCAAATAGTTCAAGACTCCTTAGTCACTTGGCACAAAACATATTATTTGGAATCCTATTGGTCAAGTTTTGAAATTGAAAATGCACAAGTTAGGGTTCATTTCCCCTACCTTTTAGTGTTTGACTTTTTCTATTGTGTGTACTATTTTTGTTGCTTCTCACTTAGATGTAGTTTGTGCATTTGCTTGTTCACGCGCAAGGTTCAAGCATTTGTTGTTGTAATTCCTTTAACAATATAGTGCCTTGAGCATGTGTTGAACTTTTTGTTCAAATTCCCCACCATTAAAACATAGAGTTTGAGTGCCTACTTGCTCTTGTTTTGAACTGTCATTGTTCACATTGGATTTGGATAACCCGTGGTTATTTTTCAATGCCCATTTCAAAAGCTTGTAAGATTTGTTTGTGCATTATTGAGTTTAAGGTTTGTTTTGGGATTTGTTGAAAGCTTCTGGATACATACAATGAATGTAATCTAATTTGTAGCACATTATTAAAGGCCTTGTGAATGATAATGATAACGTTAAAAAACTTGATAACAAGGATGTGGCAATTGAAGGAATCAACAAGTGTTTCATATCAAAGATAATAAACAATATGCTAAAACATGGCATATATTACTTCACATTTTATTGTGTTTTTGATAATGTAGGTCACATATTACTACATAGATATGTAGTGAGATCAAACTTGTGGCTTATGCCACTAGTAATAATTATGGTCATAATAATTCATGCCATTAATCATGTGACTTTTATTACTACAATTGGAAAATATAATTAAATGTTAGGTATTTATTGATTTATGACATGGAAACATGTATTTAAACATAATAAAACCACGTTGATAATCTAGCTACCTATTTATTAACATAACTTATCAACCTTGCCTATTTAAAAACCTTAAACAACTTAGGCTAGCTTACAAAACTAGGGTAGCTAAAATAAGTAGATTAAGCCTAGGTAGCCTAAAAATATAGGTAGGTAGGTACACATATGTAAGTAAATATGTTTAAGTAAGCAAGTAAGTAGAATCCTTTTTTATTAGCTCATCACAAGTAATACTTGCATTTTGAATATAATTAGTGCATGTATTATGTGTAGACCAATATTCTTTCATCTACTTATATAGTTTACAAAATTGAATCTATTGACAAAAGATATGGAATAAATTTAATGAAAGAGAAACATTACAATATTATCCCACATCATCATTTGTCCCATACAAAGGTAGCCAACTTAAACCATATTTTTTCATACTAAGTCCAAATGAAAAATAAATAAATAAATCCAAGATGTACACATTTGTAACTTTAAAAAAACAATCTATCAATTCATTTGACTAAAAATGCATTTGAATGTTCACTATTTCATACATGTGAACAACAATGATATCTTGAAAAAAAAAATCATAAAATGATTTGTAAATAAACATATTTAAAATTAAGATGGATGGTTTTTAGAATTTTTAAAATAATGTAAAATTAAATATTAGATTTCCTTACCTTTTAAACATATAATGAATCAATAAATGGTGTATACGTTTTTTTAATATTTAATTTAATATTTAAATTTAACTCAAAATAAAATATGTAATTTATTAAAAAATAATATTATGTACAACATCTTTAATTTATATATAAAATATTGAAATTATGTAAATTCCATAATTATTAATTTTTACACATTTTTAATGTCATAATTTCTATTAAATATTATTATGAGTAATAAGTTTCCATCTTAGTTTTGTAAGGTCTTTTCAATCCACTAAATTTGATCTAATATAAATTATAACATTTTCCCAAGTTGTATGACCAAATATTTTGATAAAGTAATAAATATAAATGTTTAATTAATTAATAATGTTGGATCAAACTCTATATTCTTGGTTACCCATTATATGGAAACTTGCAAAAAATGTCATTTTGGGGCATGTGAATTTCTTTTGAAATCATGTGGATATAATTAATAGGATTATATATCAGTATTTAGTGTCAAAAAGTTCAAAGAAAATATTCATCAAAATAAACCATTGAACAAAAGTCCCAACTTGAATGTTTTTTGGTGAATATCCACAATGTGGTTCAAATAAAATTGGAACAAATTCAAGATTTTCATTTCTATGTGTAAATTAGGGATAAAAAATCCTCAAAATATGGAAATTGCCAAAGTTTCAAAACCACAATATTGAAAGAAAGATAATCTTTAAATAAGAGCATAATAACAAGCTTCCCGAAAATTTTCTGTTGGAAAAGTTTATGTAATATTTTTTTAAATATATTATTGTGTACCATTAAATCCAAGCTAGGTTCAATTTTGTGAACTTAATCTTACACTAAAATTTACAGAAGAATTATATAATACAACAAATAGATTGTTGCCCTTGTGTAATTCAAATTGCCTACACTTCACAATGGATCCTACAAAATGTCTCATTTAGAAAACAAAAAGGAACTAGATAGTTGTTTATATTGGCCTTGGTAATTTAAAATGGCCCTAAATATAAATACATCATGTAGGTTCCATCTACAACCCAAACCCACACGTATATTATTTAAGTACTATCCAAAACATCACAAACTTTGAGCAAATTGAACACCACAATGGTACAAAACCATCCAAGTATAAAAATGCACTCCCATAACACAAATATTCATATATTCATTTATCAAAAAACTTCACACCTTGTAGTAGAATGAAAGGACCCAATTTTCCATCAAATGTGTGAAGTTGCAACGTAGAAAAAAATGCAATCCACCAAATTTACATAACCAAATAAATTATTCATCATCTTCATCATCTTACAAGTAATTTGCTACAATAATTTTGATATATTATAAAGCACTAAGGAGAAGCTTATAAACCCTTGCACTACCTTTCTAACTATGAATAGGCAGAATCATAACAAATTTTGAACCTATAACAAGATGAACATAAATAAAGGGTGTGCCTTTGTCTTTCAATAACACATAATAATGTTAATTTTTTCTTGATTATTGGTAGTACAATCCTCCTTCTATTTCATACCTATCTAGTTCAACAAAAAATCCATAATCATTTAAGCCCTTGTCCTTTTGAACAATTTCCATGCATTTAACACATTGAAATAGAAAAAAGTCCACACATTTAAAATTGTTGAGTTTTGCAAGCATAATAAAATTATCTCTAATAACAAAGTTAGAAGCTAGAAGATGGGCCAGATTGTTCCAAATCATTGTGCCTGCACTATTACATAATGTGGATGTAGTTCATTGGTCCATGTTCAATGGACCAATGAACCCATTGGATCCCCACTAGGCCTCATTTAATGGGATTAATGAAATCACTCAATGAACATGGACGCATTTTGTTGTAATGCTAGGTTTACAAGTCATAATTAATATCAAAAACTTAACAAGGTTTCAATGTCATTAGTTTAAATTTACAAACACCATGTTAATTATCAATACAACTATGGCAAAAGCAATAAATGTCTTTTACTTCCAATACAACATTCATTAGTACAAAAATGGGGTGCAATTCATTAACTTAAAACATTATAGGACCTTAAAAATGAAATAACTTCACCCCACTTTGTTCATTTCACTTTACTAAAGTTATATCATTATAGGGTCATTATGTAATGATCATCATATTTCATATTAGTACTTGACATAATACATTACTAATTGAAATAATTCATTATAGTAAATAAGTTTTCTTTGATGTTGTTATTTTAAATACCCTAAGCCAATACATATTATTTTGCCCTAGGTTATTTTAAGTTATTTTATTTTAGTTATTTCATCCATTTAAGGATTTTTTCTTATTTCAACAATGCATGTTAGATTTTTTTAAAGCTTTTGTAGAGATGCATGTTTAGATATTTTGAATATTTCATTTGTTATATTTGTAAAGTATAAACTATTGATTAAGAAATTCTTTTTTAATTGGTATCTATATTAATTAAGTGGTTGATTACCAAAACATAATGGGGATTTAATGATATTACAAAAATTCTAAAATGTGGTAATTAAAATATAAATCAAGTTCTAAGGTCTTTGAAGTAGAAACTCCAAGTTTCCTTGACATCATTCAAACCTCATTAGGGAATCAACTTATTTTCAAAATTGAACTAAAACTTGAATCACGGTTGTTACCTTGTTTTCAAAACATTCAACTTCTTTAAATATATAACAACAATTTTATTTTAAAATTTTGTAGTTGGGTCCTACATTTTAAATAAGTTATTACATTTGTTGGTTGTACATAATTAATATTACATAATTTTAAATCTTGAATTGTGTGGACTAATTGAACAAATTAATATTACATTTTTAAATTTTAATTATGTCTAATTAATGAAGATGGAATCCAACCTCATTTTTAAAAGGATCAATTTTAAATTCTTTACAAAATAAACCAAAATCAAATATTTTTAAAATCCAAAAAATTGGTAACAAAATCAAATTGAAAGTTCCATTGGACAATTAAAAAAACAAGACTAAAGGTTCTTTTTGAAATTATGAACCAAACATTGGTGCAAACATTATAATAATATGTATATACCAACGTTATGTTATTTTTACACTTGGTGTAAAGACCTTTAATGGTAAAGGTCTTAACTAATGTTGGTTGGTTATAGGATTTTTCCTAGTTATCAATATGTATAATAGTCAAATATGCATAAATGCATATGTGGATTTTGTGTCAATTTTTATAATTGGCCTTATAAACAACCAGCAAGTGTGTACTAGGTTTATATCTTTATCCTATTCATATATGGATGGGACATTAACACATTATATCTTTATCATAATCATTATGGTGATAACTTAATGGTGACGGTTATGGATGTTAGAATTGATATATGCACATCTGGTGATGGATGTTATGGTTATGGATGGTCACGATTATGATTATAATATTCATATCTAGTTGGGATATAGATTGTCTTTTCAGGTTTAGGGTTTAGATATAGATTGTCCTTTTAGGTTTAGGGTTTAGGTTGAATGATGCAATGACGCAACAATGCAATAATCAATATTCAGGGATCATGATTTAGCATTGAGGATTTCAAGTACAACAATAGTGATTGGTAGGTGTAGATTTTACTCAAAATTGCTCTCTTCCTACTAATAAAACAATACAAATTGTACCTTCAATAATACTTACAACACATATAATCTATGGTTTTACTCATTCTAATTCCTATATAAACTATATTCCCACATTTTTCTTATTACAGTTACCATTTCCTTATTTCTTAGACTTTGTATTATCCTTAATAATCAAAATCTATGATAAGGGTTTCATGATTCATTTAAAATACACAATAGTTCCAAAATACACTTACTATTTCTTCATCAATATTCTATTATTATCTTTACACAAAATTGAACATATCAAACATATGTGGTATAAAGTGTAAAAATCCAAAATGAAAAACATAAAACTCTATGGTTCACAACCCAACATAATTCTAAACTACATATTATGCTTTTATTCTATTCTTCAACAATTCTTTAAATCTTTATGTGTGTAAAACAAAATAATCTTTCAAACTCCATCAAATTCCAAAACTACATCTTAAGTCTTTTCCGTCCAAAAGTAATTTGAAAATCAAACTAATGAAATGTCTTAATCCTATCAAACTAATCAACCATCTTCACCCTGCCTTGTTGAATCTTTGCCATTCACATGGTAACAATGATGTCATTGTCAAAATTTCTTTAATGGCATGAAAGTGTTGACTGTAAAGTGTAAAGAATGAACATTAATGTGTGTGTTTTTATAATCCAACTTGAACAATCCAGTGTGTATTTGTATGCTTAAAGAGACTATGAATTTTTACTTTGAATCATCGATGAAAAGCAACGCTTTTTGGAGCTTCTAAAAATTTCAAGTGATGAATAGTTTTAAGCATTCTTGATTTTACAATCCAGATTCAACAATCTAGTGTGCAATGTGTATTTGTTGCATGTTTCGAAAAACTGAAAATTTTGCTTTGCATTGTCAGTGAAAAACATTGTTTTCATGAACTTTTGAGAATTTCAAACGACGAAAAGTTTAGAGCATTAGCATTTCAGGTGATTTCTATGAGCTTTCCTATGTTTGGTGCCAATGTTAATTTGTTGATCTTGGCTTTGCTTTTCAATCGCTTAATTAGCTATAACTAAATCTTATGTTGGTTTTCTTTTTTCTTGTGTTTGCACTTTGGTCATTTGCAAGTTTTTCAAAAGCACTTAGCCTCTAATGCTTGTTTTATTTCTTCATGTGTTTGCTCTTTAGTCATTTGTAAGTCTTTCAAGAGCGCCAAACCTCCAATGCTTGTTTTTCTTTCTTCCTATGTTTACTCTTTGTTTGTTTACAAGTTTTTAAAATCACCAAAATAATTAACTTGTTACTAAGCTTAGTTTTGCTTTTCAATTACTTAGTGAACCACAACCTCATGTGTTTGTTTTTTCTTCTTGTGTTTGCTCTCTAGTTGTTTGAATGTTTTTCAAGAGTACTAAGTCTCTAGTGCTCGTTCTCTTTCTTCCTATGTTTTTTTGGTCATTTGCAAGTTTTTCAAGAGCGCCGAACTTCCAACACTCGTTCTTTTTCTTCTTGTGTTTGCTCTCTAGTCATTTGTAGGTTTTTCAAAAGTGCCAAGGTAATTAGCTTATTATTTGTTACCTCTTGGTTTTGCGATCTGATTGTTTAGTGAATTGCAACCTCTTATGTTCGTTTTGTTTTTTCTTATATTTGATCTCTAGTTGTTTGTAGGTCTCACAAAAATGTCAAGGTTAACTTGTTAGCTCCTAGTTTTGCTATTTAATCACTTAGTTAGTTTTCGATTTTCATAACATGCTTGGAATTATTTATCCTTGGCTGAAATTTTCCAAATATTTCATAAGATAAAAGTTTTAGGAGGCTGATTTCTTCCAAGGTTTGTATCTTCAAACCCATGTTATATGTCAAAATGTGATTTTCATGATTACACACATATTCAAATAGGACCCATTGTTTACGCCATTTTGGCATGAACGACTACAAAAATGGTATAAACAATGGGTTTGATTCACACCAAAATTACAAAAAGGAAAATTCATCATGTTTTCAATCATATTTTCATAATCATGAGAGTGACATTTTACATAGTATATATATAAAATAAGGATCTTTGATCAACCTCAATTTGCCAATTTGCTTAAGGTTCATCCTTGCTTGGCCTGATGCAAATGCCCCTACTTGAATATTATAACAATATTTAAGCAAGTGGGTTCTGGTGAGCTACATTTCGAAAATTTAATATATAGCACCCTTGCTATGTGGGTCACAAAACCCAATTTTCAAAACATGCAAATATGAAACCTATGCACATGAAAATTTATGGCAGATAATTAATTGGTATAATTTTAGTTCATAATCTTTCATTTATCACATGATTGCACACCTCATTGCACAGCAAAAGCCTACTAGCACACTTTGTGATACACATTGAGATCTTACCATTGCACACCTCATAATCAAGATTATTATTTTATTTACAAGGACTCAATAGTTGTTGTGCAAAGATAGGAAACCTTAACATGCCACAATAGGGTTTTCGTGTGCAAAACGGGTTGGTGCCTTGGGGGACCTGGAGTGGAGGTAGGCTTTTGTCATGATCTTTTTTGATTTTATGTTCCTCTTTTTTGGGAAAGTGCAGAGTGCAAGGCTGTAGTTTTTTTTTTTCCTTGTGATTCCCTACTATTGAAGACAACTTGTCATTTTTAGACCCAAGGAACTCAACATTCTCTTTTTTTGGCCAAAAAGAAAAGGGTCTGCAAACGGCCAAAGGGAAGTTTTTCGAAAATCTAGCAAATCTTCTAGGAAAGAAGTTTTGGGTTCACCAAATTTAGAGAATGGATCCTATTTTTGTCCCAAAACATTTGGTAGTGGGTTTCCTATTTTTGTTTCCACTTTGCATCTTTCATCTCTAGACAAATTTGGCTAAGTCTGTTTATGGACGATTGCCAATACACCTACTTCACAAACTTAAGAAAAACCTTGCTTTTATGTTTCAAATTTTAGACCTAAAATGGGAAGTTTAAATGACAAATTTAGATGACAAATTCCAAATCATAAAGGGATATCTTTTTCATCTTGTAAAATCAATGGGTTAAACTAATTTCATTATTCTGGGTCAATCTCATTGAAAATACATATTCTTAGGCATAAGAATTGGAAAGCATTTGCCCTCCTCCTTAACCCCAATTACACATCTTTTGCCAACTCATTTTTTGAGCTATTTTTTCCTTGTGTGAAAGGGATAGAGTTAGTATTTAGTTTATTCCCTTTTTCATGTTTGTCAGAATGCACCTTCAGGGGCAGAGCCAATTAAGTGTGCAGTGTATTTCACAGTAGAGAGTCTACAACGATCGTCGGTAGGTGTGTGAGGCAGCCTTTTCTTTTTACTGGGGAAATTTCGCTAGAACGCGAAATTATAAAAATTAAAAAATCGAAATTCATGTGTTTGAACTTTTGGAGGTCTTGAATCGCCAAAAGTGAGAAAAAATTTCTAAAAAAATCCCCAGATTTCTAGATTTGGTTTTCAGTGTGTAACCAAGTATATAGAAGAATGATTAAAAGATTTAGAGTTTATATCTGGTTTCTAGCCAGATTTGGCTAAATCTTCCTAGGGATCATCCTCAATGTTTCCACATCTTCCTATGGATGATCGTCATTCTGACTGTGGGTGGAACTAGTTTTGCTAGAACCAAAACTCGAAATTCGAATCCTGGGGATGATAGCCAGTTTTTCTACATCTCACTATCAACGATCGCCACTTTGGCTCCAACAGAAAATTCTTAGAAAAGAAGGGCTGGTGACCAGGTATGGATAGGTCCTGGGTGACAGGCTCACAATTTACGAAGACAGTTGTCAGTGCTGTACATGGTAGGCTTCACACAATGTGAACTTATTTGAAGTGTGACCAGCAATTGAACTAACACTCGCAACTTACACACAATAATCTCTTACCGATTTGTTTGCAGGATTTGTAGTTGAGAGTCTTCATCAATGTGCTACATAAATTCTTGCAAAAATCGGTACACTTCAGAGGCAGTAACATTAGACGTGGCCACTGCCCATGGTTGTAAATGCAGTCAGTACAAGAGGACTGTTGTAATG
>Ga0209611_10001358_pt1 | contig 41285 bp, 29 predicted proteins | sample S1TSphgellanicum_3_FD_187693 | JGI IMG/M metagenome (GOLD analysis project Ga0209611, IMG submission 187693) | Host-associated microbial communities from peat moss isolated from Minnesota, USA - S1T2_Fc - Sphagnum magellanicum MG (SPAdes) (version 2) | ecosystem: Host-associated > Plants > Peat... | reverse complement strand
AGAGTCCGATGAAAGTCAGTCGTTGTGGTGGCGATGGCGGCGTTGCTACTCGCAACACTGTAACGCAAATGATGGCCATGCTGCTGTAGTGCAACGATGATGGAGCTTGCTGCGGCGCTGGTGGAACTCAATGCGGGCACTGCTACAATTCGCAACGCAGCGACGTTGTCGCGCTGCTGCAGCTCGTAACACAGTGACGTTACAGCACTGCTGCAGCTTGCAAGGTTGTGGCGCTACTGCAACTCGTAACACTGCGACGCTGTAGCGCAACGTTGCGACGTTGCAACGCGACGCTATGCGGTGTACATGCTGTGGCGTTGTAATTTGCGTCGCGGGAACGCGTCAACGATGGCGGCTGTTGTCGCCATTTAAATTTTTGTTTTTTATTTTTATTTTTTTTACTTTTGAGCTGCCACAAAAGAGAGAAAGAAAGAAAAAGGGAGGGGGAACTTTGAAACCTGTTCAAAGATCTCAATTCTGTTGGTTAGCAGGAATGTAACACGCAAGTTCCCTCCCGTAGCAACACTAGTAGCAACTTGCGCTCCCTCCGACAGCAACAACACCACACCAGTAGCAACAACTCAAGAACTTCAAAAGTGCAAGAAATCTATTGCTTTCAACATGAAGCAACAGGAAATAGAGTTTTTCTAGAATTGAATTGCAAAGAAAAAAAGAAATGAAATGTATGTAGATGGTGGCCGTGCAATGGCCACCGTGAACATCTAGAAATCCTAGCTTATTATGGAGGAAGCTCCTGACAAAGGAATTCTAAAAAAACTAAAAGGAGAAAGAAAGGGTTGGGCCTTTTATATTGTCGCCAACAAACTGAAACCCTAAGTACCTAATAGCGTACAATCGCCTAAGACCGTGCATTAACTTTAAAAGCGCACATGGGCATGCCTGTAACTGGCCATCATGTATGAGGCCATGTACGGGCATGACATATGTTCAAAAACTAAAATTCGATCCACATAAATTATATCTATTTAAACATGGATGAAAACATGGTCAAGGGAACCAAAGGCACGAAGGTAAAGGTCTTTTTCCAATGATTGCACATGACACATGTCATTTTTGTGTCGGTTCATAACTTAAAATTTTGTATTTTGGATATCAATTTTAACACTACATGTTATATATGAACACGTTTTGATTACAAATTGAATTTATATCATATATATTATGTATTCATGCCCCCCATTACATAAATATGAACAATTTTTTTGTTAAGGCCACATTTTCAAAATTCATAATTTTTAGGGTCAAACACATTTGTACCAAACATTAGTTCAAGTCCTTTTGCCTTTCTATTCATCAATGTTATAATCATTTTCAATTTTCATAAGGAATGTTGCACATTTGGTAGAAAAAAAGATGTTTGAAAAAAATAAGGATTATCCACTCTTGAGGTTTGAGTGCTTTGACCATGCAAAAACATTTTTGATTTGAGCATATAAACTTTGCAATTAATGAAAAATATTTCATTTTTTTTTATGACAATCCAAACTGTTATGTTTCCCTTCTGATCTTTCAAACACACAAGAATATAGTTTAAAAGAATGTTCACACATTTGGGTGGGTCCTTTGATTGTGTTTTTACCCACATACACATTATTACAAACTTATATTTTAGAATTTCCATGAATCTTATTATAAAATTAAAATTTACCATTTATATGCACCAAAAAAATTCAGCATACACAACCATTTAGTTATACAAAAAACATTTACATGTAGCTTAATAATTAATGAATTTTTATTGTAATTTAGAAAAAATATTATGACATCATATGTATAAAAATGAATAAACATTGAAGTTCCACAAAAATATTAATTATTTATCATTACTTGATTTGTTGTAAACTAATATTTGATTTACATATAAATAATAAATTACGTATATTGAACATAAATTATTACAAAATTATATTTTAGAATTTCCTTAAATTATATTTTGAAATTATAACCTTTGGTGAGGTTGTTGTCATTTTAAAATCTTCAACTAGTTAAAAAAAGCAAATCACCCACCCCATTGAAAAATTTAAAATTAATCATAATAAAGCAGGGAAATGCCCAAACATACAAATGTGCCTTGCATTTCATCCATCCACCAATGTAAATAGTAACTCCACCAAAAACCAAAGTACCAAAATAGTTGAAGGCCCAACTTGTGATGACGCAACATCACCCAAAGTAGAATGACATTTGATGACATCACAACTTTAATCAACCTTTCGACTAAAAGTGAACTAGGGAAGTTGTCCATGTAAACCAGTTGTAGAAGGTGATCCTTTAGTTAAGGACCATTTTCAATTGCTGACCAATTTTGTTGGCAGTTCAACTTATTTGATTTTTTGATTTGAAAATTTTAGGATTTGTAGTTGGAACGTACTTGGAAACGACATTTATTCAAAAGCTCTTTGGTTAAAAAAGGGGGTTTTTCTGTGCTTGTTATTTTAGGGTAAGTGCTAGGGTTTGAAACGATGCCCCCCAGCTGTGTCGCACTTTACACTGAAAATACACAAATTTTCAAGAAAAACTCCAAAAGGAATTTGCTAGAAAAAAATGCTGCTATTGACCTGACTATCTTTACTGCAAACAAAACACTACAACAGGGAGGCAAGCACATGCAAAATGAAAGAACATTGGTCTTGAGAAAATTTAGCTTAGTTATATATGTTTTAAGCTCTAATTTTTTTTACCAAGGACAAATAACCGACAAATCATAATTGAGAAGGGATGGAGGAAGTGCTCCAAGACTTGGATGAGCTAGCTTCTTACAATCTCTGCAAAGAACCACTAGAGTTTTTTCTGGTGTATGTGGAGGGCACCTTACCTTGAGCAGTAAATTCCTTGTCTCATTACTTGTTCAGCCACCTTGTGCCTAAGGTGTCTCCTCTCCTCTGAAACAAAATCACAATGAGCTGGGGCCACCTCTATTTTGAGGTGCACTGTCGTTGTAGGTGAGGACTCTTTTAGGTTTACTACTTTTTCAGGTTTCCATCCCTTTCTCTTTCTGATATGCTCCTTGTGTGTGGCGGGGGCTTTGGAGCATGATTTGTTCCGATGCCCCTTTGTGACCCATTTTACATTCTGTTCTTTTGGGTCAAACTTGGTTCCTCTCTCTTTTTTTCCTTCTTTTCTCGCTTGCTGAATGCTTTGTTTAATGGAGTTGCCAGGGTTTCATCATCAAATCACAGCTACAGTTCCATTGTACATGGAAAATCCTACTGGTTCTTTACATTGGCTAAGGACCTCAAAGGGGGCAGTTCTGGGTATTCAGTACAACACCCATCTCCCGACTTATGTTGGGCCCATGTTCTAAGAACACTGGGTTAGTCATTACCCTGCAGTTTAACACTTTCTCATATTTTTCACGAATTTTTTTGTCCTTCAACATGGATGGGTTATTTGTCACACCAAAGCTCTAAAATGACACGACTCAACGGCTTGTTGCTTGTGGCATTGGGTTATGTACACACTACACACCCATTCAGGATGTTACACTCCCACCTCTGAGCTTTAGGAGGGTCATCATAATGCAACATTTGCACAGTTTTGTGCAGTTGCAATGTATATATTACTTTGCAAAAAACACATGTCATTTCTGCAAAGAAGAACAAGAAGAACTTGAATTCCACTCATGTTGGGCCCACATTCTGAGAACAGTCGGGCCAGTCTTTACCTTTGCATTTTGATACCTTCTCACATTTTTCATGATTTTTTTGTGCTTTAAAGTGGATGGGTTATTTATCACTCTTTTGCAGGTTTAAAAAAAATCTCACCCCGTGTATGACCAAACTCAGGGTTCTGGTGCTGTGCTTTTCTTACTTTCTGGATAAAGTAAGAAACTTACTTCTTTCTTCCACTAGTTCAAAACAGAACATGTCCTCTGAATTGAAACCAGAAAGGGGACACTTGGCACACATTAAAATTGCCCAAACTGAAATTTGTACCAAATTGTACCAAAAGTATGTACAACTTTGGTTAAGAAACCAATGTTCGTACTTGTGTTGAATTGTCGCCTAACCAACATGCAAGAGAGATGATTGTAATTGCTGCTGCATTTTGAATTATAATGCATATGTATGAAGTGCAGAGTGCAAACTGGACCCAGTTAGTTCTAACCCAGAACTGGTCAACACTTGTGCACGTAGACAACTTGTGTGAACTGTAGCCTAGAAGACTAAGAAATATGGGAGGGTTGAGTTCAGAAGACACATGGATCATGAAAAATCCTAACTCTTGTCAGAACCAAGAAAGATAACACCTTTCAAATTTGGACAAAGTAGATGGTAGAGACCATTCTAAGATGGCAACGACCGTCTGGACAAACAAAAAAAAGCAACATCTATCACTTCACACATGGGAGGAATGGCCAAGCTTGCACGAACAATTGTGGGTTGTCATAGTTGAAAAAATCAAGAAAATATTATGTAATTATAATGTAGGCACTAGGCACAATGAAGACTATTGGAATATGAATGTTCAAGACTTGAAACAAGTCTAGGTTTTCATTAAAACTTTGGGCATAACTCATATGATATAATTCAAGAGGTTTTTTGGTATTAAATGCATCTTCAATTTATTGTGAGGTAAAAGCATGGTTAGATGACTCAAAAGTGATATATGAGAGTTCACATTTTGACAATTGTTAAAAGTTTTACAATAATGATAATTAGCAAACTATTCATTCAATATGCATTTTCTTTTTTTTTTGGTCACGATATAATTGATAAAGCAACCTATCTAGATATCACTAAATATGTGATTAGTACAAAACTTCGTAACGAAAGGTTGGAGTTTTCAATGTGAAATTGATTTTTATTGACAAAATATAGTCCTTTATTATTAGATTAAATTTAAAATTAAAATATCTTGTATCGGGAAGGCTTCAATGCATATTATTTTAAAACTTTTGAAGTTATGATGTTCTATTTTTTATTTTGACATTACTAAGTTGTACTATTGAGCCCACACGTAAAAAAATTGTTTGTGAAAAAAACAATGTCATTATTTCAAAAGTTTGTGCTATGAATCCACCTTTTGTTTGAAAAGTCATTCATATTTTCCAATATGAATCCCACTAAAATCTATTGCACTATGAATAATTTAAAAATTGACAATGTTAATTTTGAATATAACTTTACATTTTAAATTCATCTAGAGTCCAAAGAAGTTGTGATTGTGACAATTGAAACAATCCACTTATATGCGCTTTCACCTTTTGCATGGTAGATTTAATGGAGATGACATCTTCAAACAAATTGGCTTAAGCTTACAAGACCAAAATGATGATTCACCCATTCTAAGATGCAACTAGGATGCAAAAAATTCAATGGGTTAGAGAATTGTCATGGAGCTAACAACACAAATGAAACATAGTTACATGAGAATCAACCTCCAACTATGCCCTTTGTGCCAAGGCCAAGAGTTGCACAAATGCCATCACTCCATTACAAATGTTAATAGCTGATCCAAATTTGAATTCAAAGAAATTTTCAAATGCCATGATTGTTCCATTGCAAAATCCAACAACAAGTCACCCAACCCCAACCTCTAAACTATTAAAATAGGTTGCAACAAAACAATAGGACATTGAATAGCAAATTCAAGCAAGGAATGAAGAGTAGCTACTCTTTAGACTTCAACTCATAAAATGATGGCTAGAACAATAAAAAAGAGGAGCAAATTGCTTGTATGATCAATTGACACATACATGCCAAAAGTTTGTTTATGGAAGAGAATCAAGCTCAAACCCATAATTGTTGCTTGAAAACTAGTTGGAATATTCAAAATGCAAATAAAGACATTAATTGAAACCAAGAGAACATGGTGAAAGCTATAATTATTAATTTGGTTGAAATCATGAGTTTGGCATTTACAAGAGTTATACAAGCCACCAACAACAATTGTAGCAACTCCATGCAAGCTCTTAAAGACAATAACATGGTCAATGACAACAAACTTGATTATTAAAACATTTCATGACAGAAAAAATGCATAGGTTTTGAGAAACAATTGTAATTTGAGTTTTAGAATGCATAATCTTATATGAAACTTCTCTATTTGCCAATATAAAGAGTTAGCTTCCTCCTCAACATCATTCTAGACATTTTTTGCCTTTAGATATATATGATAAAGACTTTGATCCTCATGGACATGATCAAGACTTGAAGTTTGAAACTCCTTTTAATTTTCATTCAATGATGCAAGATAAATGCAATGATCAACATTGGACTCATTTTCATTCCTTAGTAAAAATTATAAAGCATACAATAACAAGTTTAAACACATTAAAATATGTCCAATGACATCCATTTATTCAATTTTAGCACATTGAGTGTGTGTAATTTAATTTTCCCCCAACCCCACCCATGAACGTAAGAAGATGGATTGTACAAAATGATAGACTATTTAACTTTCACCACCTAGGTTAATCATTGTAGTTTGCCAATGAAAGATAATCATTTATTAAGCTTAAAAAGAGTAGTCATTTCTTGTTACATGTGTTATTATAGGCCACTATGAACATGTGCATTTTTACCATCCTAAAGAATATCCACAATGTTATTTTTGTATATTGTCATCCAAAAACATTGTAAAGGCCATTTTATTATTGCCATTGCATATGTTTTTAGGGATCAAAAAGTCATGCAACTTTGATTTGCATAGTAGTTCCCTAAAAGTTTTTTTTTGTAGAATCCCAAACACATTTTCAATTATACAATGGCATTGCTTGTGTTTTCTATGATAAAACAATTTAAAGATGGTATGGGTTCTTTCTTTTTTAAATGGTGTCTTGATCTGACTTATAAATGATAACCTTTGTCACCAAGCGATAAAGTGGATGTAATCTTTAAACATGTTAATAGAAACCAAGGTTGTTTTCTTAGGTGACTATTTATCTTGGAATGTTTCCATAGTAATATCTTAGGAATAATTTGTTTGAAATTAAAAAAAATTAAATTTGACCCAAAAAGATGGTGCAAAATATTATTATGTAAATATATATTTAAAGAACCTCCTCAAAAATATGTGATGTTTAAAAATTCTCCCCAAAAAAGTATAATGCTTAAAAACATTAGTTACAATGCTTAATGAATGATTTTCAAATATCATGCCTTCATTAGATTCATTCCAAATCATATATCACATGTTTTAAAATAAATTAAAAACATTTTCATGAATGCTTTTGAATGACTTGCAACATTAATACAATTTTTTACATTAAAACATGAAAACTTAAACATCTATTACAAGTCTTGCTTTTGATCTTATTAATGTGAGTGCACCCCATCATGATTTCATGGTTAGGATATTGCTTCTATAATTATAAAATTAGGGGACTTGGGTTGCATCAATACATCCATTCTTCATTACAACAATAGTTCTTTTGACATTGCATTTTAATGAATTTTGATCCATGAGTGGGCAAACCCATCCCTTGGGTGGTACCACTAGGAATGTCACACCCCAAAATTTGAAACTTGCGCAACTTTAAAACAACATAAAATTCATTAAAAGAAAAAATTTGATTTGAAATTTTATATCAAAAGATTATTCAAGTCATAAAGTTTTTGAAAATTCAATTGGATTTACGAAAAGTTTAATTTTAATATTTCAAGTGAGTGGTCGAGGAAAAAGTTTTAGGAAAGTAACACTTGAGGTTCCTTTATTCAAAAACACAAAAAGAACATGTTTTTTCAATTTATTTTAATTCTTTTAATTTCTAGAAGGTTCTCAAATAGTCTTTTTTATATTTATTTTAAAATTAGTGGTTGAAGTAACTGCAAGTTTTTGAGAATTTTCAAAGGTCATGACTAGGTGATCTTAAAAAGCCATTGCATTTATATCTACAAATTTTTAATAATCTTCACTTTTTTTTGTTTCAATAAACAATTTGAGCCATGCCTTAATGACTTATAGTTGATAAATGAAAAAAAATAAAATTACAATGGTGCAACTTGATATTTAATGATAAAAGGCCAAGAATCTTATATACACATGTCAAGAATTGTATTTACGGATCATCATTTATAAAGGTATGAATTACTTGGAATATGGGTGTGGGACATGGTAGACCCATGAAATTAACACCTTTCCCAACATTGCAATGTTTTTAAGGATGGTACTATCTTGCATTGCTTCAATCACTTCCTAGTTGCTACTACTTGTCCAACATTTTTTACGGCTATTTTTGACTTCAAAATGCAAAATGATTCAATCTCATTACTTTGAATTCAAACATCGTGCAATTGTGACTTAGAAGGTATAAAACTATGGTGAACTGAATTATCTTCTTTTTAAGCTCAAGATGAATGCTAGATTGAACCAAACTTAAGAAATATTCAACATGTTTGTCAAAATTTTGAGTGCATGTGTAACATCCTTATCACACTAAATTAGTCTTGGTAGTAATTGTAGAAAATGCAATAGTTGATTTTTAAAAAAGCAACTTGCTTTTGCGAAGTATGCAACTATGATGACAATAACTTCTCATTTCCTTTAACATCTAAACAAAGCATGCATCTAACTTGGAAGACCAACCAATCCTTTAGTATTGATTCTACTCAAATAAATTTAGAGGCCACAAGATTTGTCATAAGAGGGAGTTCGTTAGGCGACTTATCAAGTTTGGTGGTCACTAGTTGACAAACTACAAAATCATTTGGTCACAAATTGCCATTAAAAATGGCTATGATGGTATTATGAAGGCAAAACCCTAAAATCCTAAGGGAATTGTTGGCAACGGAGCCTAAAGATGTATACCCCTTGTTTATAATGGAGACTAACACATGGCATTTGGCACACATGTTGATTTGGGGGGGGGGGAGGGGGTGTGTTTTGGGCAATTTATTTATTTAAAAGAAAATTCTTTCACGTAATTTCGTCATCCTATTTTTTAAAAATTTCCTTTATCCTATAAATAAAAATTTAAAAAACCCCTAATAATGAGGCATAAAAAATTGTCTCACACAAAATATTATTGACAAGCAAGTTTGTAAAGATAAAGCAAAAGTCTGTATAATGCCTAAAGAAGAGTTGATTCAGCCTGACCTGCTTTACATTTCTGCAACTTTTATGCTTTGCAACAGAAAGAGAGAAAACTGTTGAAACTTGGGTATGACAAACAAGGCAAAACTGTAATGTTATAAGTCTAGTTAGGAAACCCCCCTGGCATTATTCTTGTTCTTGTAAGGGAGGGAGGGAGGGAGGGAGGGAGGGGGATAGTTTCCATTCAAGGTTTGAAGTTTGCACTGTGTTTTGAAAGGAAAAACCATCTGACAAAAAACTTTCAATGTGAACACAATAAAAAAAAAATCACCCACAAACCCTAACGAGCTCTGTCCAGCGCGGGTTTTCTCGCTTGTCTTTTTTGCAAACCTTTTTCGGCCTTGCACTGCAAGAGAAAGGATGCGACCCGGTTTTCAATAGTGAATTTCTTCCGAATCCAATCCGACTTTCTGGACACACGTGACTCGCCGCCTGCTTTACCAGGCGCAGGAATTGAACCGACGACCTTTCTTTCATTGGAGGTAGCATTGACCACTGGTTTAGCATCAGACCCTAGGCAAGGTTACCTTTTTTTAAAAAGTTTATTGAAGACACAAAGTCAAAAAGGGAAAAAATTTAAAAACCCTGCAGCACAACAACGCAGTTCTCCGCAGGGCTGCACTGTCAGGCCCGAGAGCAGCGCCGGACAGAGCTCGTTAGAGGGGTATTTAGCGCCTCGCCTGTTTCCCCCTCCCACACATACATGTCTGGGTGCAAGCAGCAACCCTTCAGCTGCTATTGACTTTCACGTGATTTGCGGCCCCGGTCACATTAGTCAACCGCCACGCATGCCTCATCTTCATCAATCCCCGCCCCCGCCCGCCGTTGACATGTACTTTTCTTTCTTCCTTTCTTTTCCAGTAAACAGATCGCTGGAATTCAGAACCCTCAACAAAGCCTTTGTTTGAAAGGATAATAAGATCTTTGCATTGGCAAAATGAGACATTTGGACCAACCAAACCAAAAGTTGGTTTGGCAAAAGCCACGGCATTGTGGAAGCCACAACCCACCTAAACAAACAAACAAGCATGGAATAGATAAAGAGAAGTAGGATACAATAAATAATGACCCATGAAAAGCTAATTGAATGCGAACCACCCAATGGGCTACGCACCTACAAGACAATGTTTACAACCAAAGTGGGTTGTCAAAGAGGATTGCAACATTGCAAAACTATACACAATTGTTCTAGAGCTTTTCACACCTTTTTACAACATTGAGTTTGTAACCACAAACATGGCTTTATTCAACAAGTTGACATACATTTATTCCAACTGACCTATGAGACCTAGATAACTAGTTTGGGTAACCACACTTGTAATAATTTGGTTTTATTGAAGAAATTAAAACTTTTACTAGTGAGATGAATCAGCTTTGTTGAATTTTCTTTCTCAACAAATTCGTTGCTTTTTTGACAAAATGTTTGGGGAAATTTTGCATAAATCTTTTTTTTTTCCCAGTGTATAATCTTCTAATTTGGCTAATTTTTTGGAAATATTTAATAAATTGTCAATATTGCAAAATTAAAAGAAAGAAACCATGTATTTGTAAGTATAAAACAGTCATAACCTTTCATGCTCATTGACAACTACTTAGGTCTTGATGACTTGTGATTTCCACATTTTCTCCAAAGATATGGATGGCAACTCAAGTGTTATCCACACTAGAATGTGCATGTATTTCAAACCCATTGAATGTGGGGTTTTTTTTTTTTCAATTTATGATATAACTATCAAAATTATTAAAAACGAAAACAAAATTTCTCAAATTTTTTGGTCAAAACCGACAAAACTTATCAAGAAAAAAAACATTGCATTGAATTGTGACAAAGAAGCATAATAAATGTCTAATGGTTCTTCAATGTTAAACCATTAAACACATAACCAATTATACAATCCAACATTGAAGTACCTATTCAAGAGGATTCAACCATCCATGTCTACTTCTACAAAACAACATTTAGCGAGGTAAAAATAAAGAGGTAATGTCTACAAATATTATGGAAGATTGAATATATATATATATATATATATATCAACATTTAAAGTGCCACCAGGATTCTATCGTGAATCATAAATATAAACTTTTCTCTAGAAGAATCAATCTTGGGGCACACCAAGAGAGTTGTAAACAATTGTAAACTAATGGAAAACAAATATTGGATGTATCATTTTCAATTTATTGGACATGTCTTCTTGTCTTGTGCATCATGGAAAATGCGAAGGGAACAAATGATAACTTGAGGAAACAAATTGCAAAACTGTTTTTATTTGTGTGTGCACACATGAGAGACATGTTTCCATGTCTTTCTATGTCTTGATGATATGAAGTTTGAAAAGTAGTAAGTCATATTAACTCCTCACTCATGCAATGCCACTTGAAATATGAGCTGAAGTACCAATTCAAATTGAATGATGAGAAATATATTTTTTATATAATTTGAAATTATTTGAAGTGAACTGATAAAAGGATTTCTGAACCCATCAAAATTTGGAGATATTACAAACTAGCAGAAGCTATAAAGACATTACATTGAAATATTAAATTACATGGAAATATTAACCCTTTGAGTCAGCACAAATTAGCTCGAACAATTTTAATATACCAATTTAAGCACATAATTCTACAGTGGCCAGAACAAAGGGTTGTCTTGACTAGGGTGGGCAGGCTCATGTCTGAGCATTTAAGGTAGGGTTTCTCGCCGTTTTTGCAAGAGGGCCCCATTGTTTGTGGTGTCCAAAGAGTAGATGGAGCCCTTCTCTTGGCACATCTGTTGCACTAAAAATTGGTAAAAAGTGGACTAGAGACAAGAAAGTTACAGGCCCTGAAGTAAGGGGATCATTTTTACAATAAAAAATCTCAATCAAACAGCTCATAGCCTATTTCTAAACCTCTGAAAAATCCTTAAATATTACTCTGTTGCCTTTAGAGTTAAAAGATGCTTTGTAGAGCTTAAGATGACGATTTCAGAGCAGTTTAAATCACTCGATTTGAAGAAAAAAAATGAGAAAGTTATGCACTGATGAAGTAGGAGGGGTCAAAATGAAGAAAAATGGAAAAAACACATTTTGCGATTCGAAAAAAAAGTATATTTTTTACTGATCTTTTTTGGGTGCTCCTTTGGGTTTGCATTTGAAAGATGATTTATAAAGCTTGAGAGGGCGCTCCTATAACATTTGAAATCACTCCAAATGAAGAAGAATTGAGAAAGATTTACCAAAATGTTTGGTGATAGGCTAGTGTTTGATGATAAGCGTATCTACCCTAGCATTTGGCAGAAACCCAACTTGGTGGGATAGAACCAATGTTGGGCAGTTCTTGACATTTATTAAGAACCTCTCGTTCCAGTTCTTTAAAAAAAACTTAGAATAATGGTTCTGATTCCAGAAAAAATGGAACCCTGGGTCTTTTTCCTTGAAAAAAAAAACTCAAAATTTAGTTTCAAAAATTCCAGCTGCAATTCCAGAAGCTGGATCAAAACTGAATTAAAACTAACCAGAACTGGAACTGGGTTTGAATTTTTGGAGTCATTTCCAGAATCACTTTCTCAATTCCATTTATGTGTAGAATTGGAACCAGAGTTAAAATCAAGACTTTTGAAAAAAAAAAAACCCAATTTGAGATAAGGTTAATTGGAGGTTAATTGACAGTTATCCGCTCAGTTCTAGTTTGGGTTACTTGGAACCAAGTCTAATTTCCGTAACCCAAACTGGAACCAGAATTGTTTTGGACAAACTGCACCCAGATACTGATTCCCAATTAAATTGAAATCTTTCTAGCAATGTTTGCTACCCTAGCTCCATCAGTAATGGAAAGAAAAAAACACTCACTGACAACCCAAGGTGATTTTTTTCATGTTTTAGAAGGTGAGTTCAACAAGGACCCACAAAAATCTACCAGTGTTGAGATTATTGTTTGGGTAATTAATACATGGGATGGAGAATTGCTACCGATTACTTTTTAAGATGTTCATGAATGTATTTATTAATACTAAGTATCCTCAAATGTCAATGCAAAACCTCTTTGTTTGAAGCAGATTTTGATGTTTGCAGACGAAAAATTTGTATTAAACAAAAGGTCCATGGATGGGAACTCATCCACAAGAAGTACAAGGCACATAAAAGCATGAGAACACATGTCACGAGAGAACATACCGATCAGGACACCACTAATACACTAATAAAATTGAAGATTGTGAATTAAAACAATATCATCTACCACAAATTGGCTAACAATGAAGGTGCATTGACTGCAATGTGAGAAAGAGATCAAGAATGTTTATCAAGTGCAACAACATGCTGAAGAATCACAATGGCTTGGAGGGTTATGGACGGACACTGCTGAATATTAGAAATTAAACACACATTGCAAGAACTAAAGATGACTATTGATAACAGACTATAATGGTTTAAGCATAAGATGTTAAAAAGTAGTCAAAACGAGAATGAAAGCAACCATAAGTCTTTGGAGATGTTAAATCAGCTTTAGATTGTAAATGCAGTCAATACAAAAAAATTATTACAATTGTTTCCCTCAATCTACCTTTCCTCCCATTTGTTTTTACTTTGTGATACCAAAACATGTTTTGGGTCCATGTTATGCATGTTTTGAACTTGTTATGGGTCTTAGGGGTATGTGACATGTCACTAGGCATGTTATGTGCCTTTTGGACCATTCATAACATGGAAGGTTATAAATGCAAAATGTGCCCAAGGATCACCCAATTTTTTTTTAAAAAATGAATGGGGCAATGGGCACATTCGGGGAAAAATCACAACAATACTTTTGTATTAACTACATTTACAATCTTATGCCAATTTAACATTTTCCATAAGTCTCCATAACAAGGGAAATGAAATCACCTCTTGATGTGCATTTTGCATATGATCGTGTCTTTTCTAGCACAATAACTTGCATTTTACACACTATCGTAGAAGATGCATGTTATATCATATTTGAACAAGTTGGATTAGCTATGACAACATCCACCAAGGTCCAAAATTATCTTTGGTGATAAAAATATTCACCACCAAATGTGCCAGGGGAAAAAGTGGGAAATTTCTTTCTATATGTGCGCCCCATTTTCCAAAATAATTGTTGTGACGATAATCCAAAAAGTATCTTAAGCTACTTGTGCATTCACTCTTGCATGGGCACCAAAGCAAGTGGATACCTAAATCATTAATGGTATGTCCACATTGATAATGTGAAAGATGTGCAATTATAGGATGTGGCAAGCCAAGGTGGGTACATAACGCTATAAAAAAATGAGCTTAGGACAAATGTAATGTAGGTGTGGTAGGACAAACTAATAACTAAAAGCCCGTGGTTGGACTTGCAACAGATTAGAAATGTGCTCATGTGGCATCTGAAAGAACATTTATTAAAAGTTTAGCAAACTTTTGCTCACATAAACAATCCTTCAAAGAAGTTTATAATTGAACAATTATACCATATGACTTTAAAAAATGGGGACCTAAGAACAAACAAATTGGGGTAGTAAAATTTGAGTATCCCATAATGCCAACTAGAAGGGAAAAATGTTAGTCTTGACATATGCCACTACATTGAAAAAATAAGGTAATTATACCACTAGAAATGAATGATAGGTGCAAGAGCGATCAAAGCCCAACATCCCAAAAAAGCAAAGGTAGTAAGTTGAACCATTGAAAGAAGACCAAGCCCCTTTAAAAAAGCAAGTAAAATGACTTGATGATGAGCCAAATGACCCACCATAATGCTAAAAGATCATGTGTCCAATAACTTCTTCAACATACCCATGGTAAGCAAATCAAATCATGCATAAATGTTACAAATTATTTAGAGACAAAAATATAGTACATAGTAAATAATCTTGGCATTAAACATAACAAAACAAAAGCATCACAAAATTTGCTTATGGATCTACAAGCATAATAAGGTTAATTATGCTACTTAAATCTTCTTTAAATGCTTTTATGACAAAGAACTTCACAAATGGCATAAAATCCACTATTACACCTAGAATATAAAAACTTATGTCAGGTGTAAGAAATTTTGCAAGAAGTGATATGGATGGGTTTAATCTTTATGGAAGCCAAACAACACATTTCACTATTTGAATGGAAAGTCAAAATATTACAAATTTTACCTATAATTGTAAAAATGCAAGTATTACATCTAAGACAAGACCAACAATATGCATATCATAGCAAATGAAGAAAAAACATAAGTATGGTGGGTTATAATGATAGCGCAAAGAATACAAAAATTGTACTAAAGTAAACAATGTTCCACCCAAAGGATTCGTTTATTATGTACCAAATCCAAATGAAATGATTATAAGGTCTTTGTGGTAAAACACCTATAAGAAATATAATGGGGATGGGCATGCATAAAATCATTCAACAAATGAGAAAAATTATTCCATGGAAGAAAATTACAACTTTTGAAAAGCAGTTGTTCATGATATGAAATTAAAGGCATATAAATGTTCATTTGTAGTACCACTCAATTTATATGCAACAAATACCTCATGGACCACCATTTCACACCTACCCTGTGGTGCCACACCAAATTGTTGAGGACTAAAATGTTTTGCAAATGCATTCGTGAATTGAATGGCAAATGTGCATGCAACCAATTAGTAAATGACCTTTTTAATTACAATGGGTTGAATGCCATTAATCTACATTTCGAAGGTTAATAATCATGATGGCACAAAAACAAACATGATATGGATAGGGGAATAGGACCATGAGCAATATGCCCACATACCTCCCAAAAATATCAAAGCCAATTATAAAGTCATATAAAACAAAACAATCTTGTAAAAGCTCATACACCATACTTGAAAGACCACTAGGTGAAAGACATGGTGAACATGCCAAAATGAAAATAAATGTCCTTTAGTCTAAAATAACCTTTGTTTTTTGATAGAAATTTTCAACAAAAAGGGGGAAGTTGATTTGTGTTAATGGGTGAAAAAAATGAACTTGGCTATTATAGTTTCATTATCGAAATATTCAAAATCAACATTGTTCAAACATACTTTCCAATATGTGTAAATGCCCATGCATGACATAATTGTGCCAATAGAGGTGGAGAAGGATCTAAAATCATTTTCGAAAATCTTCAAGAAGCTAAAAGCTAAGCTTTAATTGTATGTTCCTTTTATATTAATGTTTCACAAGCCTTCATTATGTACTAATGAAAGCATGCACAAGACTTTTGGTGGCCTTTTTTGCCACCTCATGGAAAAAAAAAACAAAAATGCATACTAGAGTGCAATGTCAAATGGGTTAGTGGTCATATAAACTAAAGGAATTCACAAAACATACTAAATATAAACATGAAAAATATATGGAATCGAGTGGTATGAATAAGGGTGTGGTAAAACTAAATGGAAAACATCAATGATATCTATGGATATGATCCATGCCCAAGCAAAAAAAAAGGACAACTATAATGGATGCCAATGCCATGGAGTTCATTCATTTGAATGTTCATCTATGTACCTAACTTTTAATTTAGTTGTAGTTAAATTTTAGTTCACTTTTAATTCATAGGTCACTTCCAATGGATTCTTAGTTCATTTTAGTCTTAATTAAGTTCTAGTTCACTCGCAATTAATTTTTAGTAAAATTTTAGTTAAGTTTTAATTAACTCTTAATTGACTTATAATTAAATCTTAATTAACTTTAATAAACTCTTAGTCGACTTTTAGTTAAATTTTAGTTAAGTTTCAGTTAACTCATTGTCAACTTTTAGTAAGAAGTTTTTTAAGAAACCTCTTTACTTGATGCACACATAGAAACCTCCTTGGAAGCTTTCTTAAATTAGGTCCCCAAAAGGGCATAAATAAAAATAAGACTTTTCATTTCCTTTAGTCTATTGAACACCAATCTTAAAGCATGATCTTGCACCATAACCTTGTCATGTTTTTTTTCAATTTCATGTTTGCATATGTTAACATAACAAAAATCTATTTTCATGTTTGTCTTGCACATTTTGTGTTCTTGTTTTTGAATTGCATAATCTTGTTTTGTTCCTTGTTTGAAAATTAAACTTAGACCTTTCTTTTAGCCTTTGTTCTTATGAATCTTCATGTCCTTGACAATGACCTCAACAATGCTGAAGGCATTATAACTCCTATAACTTGTTAATCCTATTCCTACTACATATAAACAACCACATGTGAGACGCATATACATGGAAAAGGGAGCCCCATTATGGACAATAATGGTTAGGGAATAGCTCATGGTTGATGTGATAAACAAGGGGTAGAGTGTGTTATTGTACCATGTGAAGGTGAAAAAATTGGCTAAGGCAAAATGAGAAGGATGAGAATGATATTGAAAAGGTAAAGTTGAATTGCAATGGTCCATGGGGGCCATCTTGATATTAGACTTTGACTGTGATGTGTGTTGTCATTTCAGGGTTGATGAAAATGTGAGATTTGCCACTTCTAAACACTCCACTTTGTCAAAACCCTAAAAACTTATTTCACTTGACCCAAACTTTAAATTATAAACCCTAAGCCCAACTAAAAAAGCTAGTAGTACCATCATCCAAGTGCCACAAGAATCTCCACTTTCTTCCAATGACATGATCTCTAGTTCTATTTCTATTCATCTTGCATTTTTGTTGATATAAACTCTCAGTGCTAGCTTTGTCATGTCACTCAAGAAATCCACAAAAGTGATAGTTAGTTTCGTCCTTCCCAATGACACCTTCATGTTGCATTAGATTGTTGATACAACAAGAATGCTTGATAGGCCTTTCAAAGAATCACACAATCGATGCCCTTGTTGTTGCACACTATTGGAAAAAACTTCATCAAATTTTCTATCTAAAACCTTAAAACCCATTCTTCACACCAATGTTTTGCAAGCTTTTGTGTAGGCTTTTGTATTCTAAGAAAAGATGTTGCTCTACTAGCACAAAACCTCATGCACAGTTAAAGCTTGAGATCAAATGTTTCAACTTTTTCTTACCCTAAATTGAAATTGTTGAAGTTGTTACTTGACAACAAGGAGATCTTTGTTGGGAGTGAAGGATTTAACTCCTCCATCCCCAACCATCTTTGTTTGAGGTGGCACCAAGAAATTTAGAATGGAGCATTAGCTGTGATAGCCTACCAACAGCTAGGACAAATTTAGCAAAAGTTCCCCAATTTTTTCTAATTTCAAAAATTTTACCTATTTGTAGTTTGTATTTTTTTTAATAAATTGTTTTTGACAAAAATTCACACCAAAAAAAAACACTGGTCCAAGTGAAAAAATTGCAACTGAAAATTGATGGTCATCACCTTTGTGAGAACTATGAATTTCAAAATCAACTTTTTAAAAAATTGAAAAATTGAAAACCTGGACAATTCTCTAAAGTTCTAAAAAGAACCAGAACCCACAATTGTCAAAAAGAAATGAGAGAATCATCTAACACTGGTCATGACCCTTACCTTGTAAGGACAAGCTAAACTCGGGAGCCCAAATTAGGTGCACAACAAGTACCCAAGGGCCCCAATGTTGGCATATCCCCATGTATGGAACAAGATATGGATCCCTATGGAATACTTTGCTTTCTCACAAGCCCTTTGCCCTTTGGCCCTCAGCTTTGTACAACATTGTATTGTTTTGTTTGTCCCAGCTGATCAAGGCTCTCCTATGTTTTTTGCTTGGGCTTTGGCCCTAGCCGGCTTCGTATCGCTTTGTATTATTTTGTTTGTCTAAGGTCAAGGAGGGGATTTCCTGCATATCTATAAAATTATTTTTGTACATACTACATGCCCCCAGGAAAAAAAAAAGTAAAAAAAAGTGGTCAATTTCACTTTCATGGCCAATTATTTAAGCCTTTTGAGCTAGTAGTTTGTGGTTTTCTTCAACGGCATGCAAATTTTACCGAACATAAGTGTACTTGCAACTGGGCCAGACCTTTGCATAATATGTACAAAAATGCACTGCAATATTCCCACTTACTTCCAAATTTTGTATTTTTAAAAATGTGAAACCAAGCAAAAAAAACAAACAAACTTGGGTCCATATGTAACTTAAGAAGCTGCATTCAGAGCCAATTATTAATTAATAAATAGATTCATCTCCCATACTTAGTATTCAGAAAAATAAAAAAATATGCCCAACATGCCCAATATTTGCTTAAATGACTGAATAGCATCTTAACCATCATTTTTTAATACCTAATGGCCAAAATTAAAATGGTAACACATAGTAAGGCTTTCTTTTTCTTTTTCAATTTTTTGATATCAGAAGTTTTGCAAATTTTTCCAAAACACTTATCAAATTTACTAGAATTTACACTAGAAAAAAAAAATATTGCAGAATTTTCCCAATGCTTTTGGTAAAAAAAACTACAATATTCAGGTGGGTGGGGAAGGGAACATTGGTAGGTACAATAATATTTTGAGGCACCCAATATTCAAAATATAATTCCAAATATTGAAGAAAAAGAAATATTGTTAAAGAGGAAAAATTCAGTTTATTTTAAAAAGAAAAGAAAAGATTTATTATTATTATTATTTCAATAAAACATGCTCATCACTACTTCAAAATTATTGGCATGATATGCTTCATAAAGGATTGACCTTTATTTTTTCAATTGAAAGAGAGAGAGAAACCCATGCCAAATTTATGCTCACTTCCTTTTTTTGGGAGGGGGCACCAAAAAAGGACTTTTACTCGACTTTGAGCTACTGACACACATAGATGTCCACATGTGCATGATACTTTGATTCATGTCAAAATCATGTTCTATTGAAGCACTAACTTAGCTAGGGGTCAGTCGCCTTTGCCATGAATATCCCAAACAGTGTTTGATTTTGCCTTTTCTTTTGTATTTCTACTTGGAAGTTTCAATGGCTTAAAACATGATAGCATTCAGGTGATTTAATCGAACTTCCAATTCAACAGCTTTGGGGATTAACCCCACACCTCTTTTCTATGGTAGACACGAGACATTTGAAACAGTCAGTTGAAACAGTCAATTCCAAGTGTAAAAGTGTTAGAACAGCCTCTACAAGTTTGTGATAATTTATAATGTAAGTGATGGGTTTTGGTGTCCCATTTAGATCTTATTTTTGGTTTTTTCTTAAGGGGGATAGGTGGTCATCTGCTGGTTCGACTTTTGGTTGTACCAATTTCACTTGTGATTTGAATCAAGGGTGGGGAACACACTAGTTATGTTCTGAGAACAGGCCATTGTAGAACCTTGTTCTACCTGACAAAATGGCATCTCACCTTACGGGGCTTGACACATTTTTATGTGGAACATGCCCTACTAGTTCCATTCCATGGTAGAATCCTTTCCCACCTGACACAATGACATCAAGCCCAGTACTCACCCTACTGGTCTTGATGGATTTATAGGTAGAATGGTTCCTACCAGGCCCATTCCATAATACATAATCTCATTTTATACTTTCATACATGAAGTAGAATGTCTGTGTACACTGCATAAGCAATGACACTTTTTTGAGCGCTCAAAGATTTCAAGAGGGATGTGCAGATGGTTCAAAGGTTTGTTCTGGAAGGTTTTCGGAAGTTTGCTTTGTGGAATGTGGAAGGAACTTACAATAATATGTGATGTTTGCTTCCTTTCAAAAGGTTGTTTTTTGGACATGGGAAGCCAGCCAGAGAGGTTCCCCCCATCTCACGAGTACAATAATTCAAAGACTTTCGGACCCATTCCATTTGTTCTTTTTTGCCTCGCTCTCCCCAACACACTGCAGAAGTCATGCTTCTCGAACTGACTGGTTGCTTGAAAACCAAGTCTTCTGGCTACTTTCAAAGTGGGTTCTTGCAGCCTTCCTTGGAACACGAAGAAAATTTCCTCAAAGTTTAGCTTGCTTTCTTCCAGAGCTTCCTTTTATTGGCCTTGCCTACCAAGGAAAGGATATTGTGTTTAGATTCATTATAGAGTGTAGTAGCCTAAGGGATTTTGGCCCCTATGTAATAGATCTAGTTTTATACGAGGGTTTTTGAAAGATGATATTTTGGCTTGTGTTGAAACTTGAGATCAGTTATAGAGTTATAATATATCTTGAAGGATTTTGGTTTATTTCAGAGGATTTTTTTTTTGAAGATTATCTTTTTGCATGGTGAAATATTTGAGTTTTCAAATTTCTTCTTTTGCATTAAGATACTTTTTAATGTAAATGGCAAGGCCACAGTGTGACACACTCGTTGTTCAACCTTGCTCCAAGGGGGTGGGACCATCGGATGCCAGGCGCTAAATACCCCTTAACGAGCTCTGTCGGGCGCTGATTTCGAGCCTGACAGTGCAGCCCTGCGGAGAACTGCGTTGTTCTGCCGCAGTGTTTTTAAACTTTTTGCCCTTTTTGACTCTGTGTCTGGAGTAAATTTTTAAATAAAAACCCAATTCTCAGTACCTGATGCCGTGCTAATGGTTAATGTTACACTTCCTTCAGGGGAGATCGTGGGATTAATTCTTGCGCCTGCAACGCAAGCACATGCGTGCTCAGAACCTTCGCAATGGAATGATCTGCAAGAACATTCTTCACTTTTTGGAAGAACTGAAGAACATGGAAAACCGGGTTGCATGGTTTCTTGCAGAACTGTGCAAAACCAACGAAACCAGCTCCGGACTGAGCTTGTTAGGGGGTGTTTAGCGCCTCGTCAGAGTCATGAGCTAGACACTGGGCAGCATTTAGCGTGGATAAAACTGTTTTAGAGCATCTCCACCCCCAAAAGTGTAAACAACTCCTTTATTTTAGAATAGAATACCGTTTAATGATCACTGTCCCCACCCACAAACGTCATAAAAGTACCTTTAAACACTCAAAGATCACTTATGTCTTTACATCTGGACGAGTAATAGTCATTGTCCAAATCCATAGTAGAAAAAACCTTTTAAATGGATTGAAATGACCACTGTAAACTGAACCATTACTACCCGAGAGCAGCAGGATTTGCGCTATCCTGGGGCAAGATTTAATGAAAAGGGGTGTTTGGAGGTGTGGTGAGGACATTTAAGAAACTGTATTTTGAGTTCATCTCTATAATGTTGCAGGGGATTATGAGGGCTTAAAGTTGTTAAGGCATAATCAAAACTACTAAGACTTATTAAAGTTTTACTGAAAAACCTTATTAAGGTTGTTTTTAGAGCTAATTCATGTTATTTGGAGCTTGATTAAGGTAGTTTTAGGGCTGAATAAAGTCATTTCGGTGCTGATGAGACTACCCCTAGCCTGTTACAATTCTAGTTTGATTACTTATTCAATCATAGTCCAAGTTTGGGTTCCTATGATCTGAAGAAGATGCCATGGTTTGAGGTCTAGTTCTATACAAACTATACCTTTGGGTTTTGTGTGATCAATGTGGGTTAACTTAACTAAATTGAGATTAGGTACTTTAGTTTGCAATCATGTAAATCTATGTTTTATGTGCAAGCAACAAGAATCATCACATGTAAACAAAAAAATATTTTTAAATATAAACTAATATTTCATTATCATGCTACATATACTTTTTAAATTAAATATCAAACCATTCCAAATTCACCCCCTTATATACAAAATAGAAAAGAAAAACTATAGCATTGTCATTTCACTTCTTGCAATGACTATTCCAATGACAATTATTTAACAAATGTATCATGGATGACTTTGGTGTTATAGTTCCACTTTACTTCCATGGCATAAATATGTCCAAATTTATAAATTTTAGATATTGATATGAAAATAACTAACGAGGAGACCAATACAATAGAACATGAACAATTAAAGAAATTAGACCTTAAAATATATTCAATTTCAAAGTAGTTACAATAAATAACCATTTCAACTATAGAAATGATCCATGATAAATGAAATCTAAAATTATATTTAGACTAAAATAACCAGCCTCTTCTAACAAATAACAAAGATGTGGGTCCTTTCAAAGTGGGTTGAGAAATGGTGAGGTGAACATATTATAGAAGCCCTTTTTCCATAATTTGACCACATGAATTCGGGTTGGAAAACCAAATCTTAACAGTCTACTACAGTCTACTATCAAGTCATACGAGCTGTGCAAGGACAAAGAGGTTGTAGATGATGACAAGTACTAGAGATAGATACTTTATGAGATTCAACAGCGTGTCATTGGTTGCAGGCGGATTCATAAAGTTGCATGTTGAACTTTGATACCGGCACGATCCAAGCGTTGACGCCCTGTAGCGGCATGTAATAAGACTCTAGACTGATATGGGGACGGGTCCTCCGTGACATCATTATTTATACGATGTCATATGTTGGGCGGGTACCAAGAGGACTGGTGCTGATCCTGGTATCATATATGTGACCTAAGGCATATCACTACCTGCCTGATAGGCGCATGAGGTCATACCAGCCTCAAACTAGTACCTGCCTTGTTGGGACATGAGGTAATATGCGGCCTATATACAAATCTCAATACCCAGTATGTAACTTTCACATGTCAGCCAAAAATCAGCCTTGAACCCTAATACCAAGACCAGGTTGGTATGAAATTTTTACAAAGATCCAATACCAGTAACGTCCAACTGGTGTGAAGATTTTTTTCAAAAATTCAATACTAGTACCAAGCGGGTATGAAGTGAGTGGTGGAAACCCTTGTTGACTTTTGAAACAAACCAGCTGGTCCTCATGTGAAGAGGTGTTTTTTAATAGTGGGCCGGTAATGGTGTTGGTTCACCTTTTTAAAACCTTTCATAAGAGTCAGGTCCGGGATCCCTGGCAGGGTTTAGGTTCTAAGACTGACTTTTGGGTTTGTATGACGCAATTAACAATTTCCTGGTATTGAAATTGGGTATGAAACTGGTAGAAGAGTGGTCTTTGGGTCAACGCCTACCCAACTGCTTAGGGTCCTTGCCACCACCATCAGTGCTGATACCAATTTTGATACCAGGAGCACACCTACATACGCAAGGGAGTGACCCCAGCAAACAGGCCTCACATCTGGTATTTGCCTCAAGTTGATGCCCTCAACTCAACTCAACTCATACCAGCAATTTTTTTCTGGCACTTAGGGACTTGGCTTTTGTAAAAAAATTCAAATGCCTTAAAGTATGTATTTTTCAGTTAATTTCTAGTAACTTCTTTTGGTTGTCAAAAAGGATTTTATTTTTTTTAAAAGGCCCACATTAGTTGTCAAATTTGGTTAAGCCTTCTTGTGGATGATTGCCAGTCCAAAATTGAAAATAATAATAATAAGAATAATAATAACACAGGTATGGGTCCGTGCCTCCACCGGTGGTCACTGGTGATACAAATGTTGATACCTGCCAGGTGCAGTGCCTAAATTACGACGTACATACGCAAGCAGTGACCCCAGCAAACAGAAAAGCCCTCACACTTCTGTGTGTATTGCCACGCTGCCCCGCCGCCACGGAGTGTGAGGGCCCGCCACAGCGCAGGCGAAAAAAAACTCAGCTCCAGTACCCCCGGAGTCAAAAGGCAAAAGCGCGGCTCACGGTCGTCGTCGTGCGCAGTCGTCGACCCGTCGTTAGAAAGTAAGCTTCGAGCCGCACAATCCATCCCACCGAGGATCTTGCTTCTCTAACCACTCGCAATTGGCCACTATAAAAAAGAAGGAGAGGAGGAAGAACCACCCAATAACAACTTCTCTGCTTCTGCACTAGACTTGCTACAGATGATTCATCGGTATATACAGCTTCGGACCGTTTCTGCTTCTTCCAACTACTGTTGTCACGCGGCGTTGCACCCCAGCTTGCGTCCCAGCTTGACGGCGCGAAGAATTTTTTTTTTCCCTATACAGAATCATCAGAAGTCAGCCCCTTATTATATCTAGACAAAATTATATATTCGGTGCTACACATTCGGGGAATCACGAAGTGAACTGAAGAAGATCTCTAGTGTCTGTATTCCTAGCAGGTCATCTGTTTGTGACTTGTGTGTGTCTGACTCTCTCTCTCTCTCTCTAGTCCCGATTTCTTATTTGTTTTGTGCAACTCAGTCGACTTGCAGCTCCAGCTTGATTATCGATTATCTGTAGTTGTTTTTCGGGTGTGGATTCTAGTTTTGTGACTTGCTAGCTAGCTAGGTGTTTTCGTATTTTGCTCCAATGTGCAAAGCTTGAGCTATTGATGGCAGTACCTGTATGTTGGGTGAGGAATAATATTGTAACTACGCGGCTGTTGCTGCTGCTGCTGCTGCTGCTGCTGATAAGCAGAAATTGCCTACAAGGTGGAAAACACTAAGTCTAGTATCAGAAAAAATAAATTCAGTACAGTATTCACTTGCAGGGGTTTCGTGTGTATGTGTTTGATCTCCAAGCTTTGTACAAGTGTCAGCTGCAGTGAACAGTTGAAGAGTGGAGTAATGTGCTACTAGCGAGCTTTTCGATGATTTGAACGTAGTTTGGTGTTAGCTGCTGCGGCAACTCGTTTAGCTACCTGCAAGCTGCGCCTGCCGCTGGCAGCTTGATCAAAACGGAGACCACAAAACCCAAGCTGCTAGCTAGATATATAAGCCAGCTGAAGATCCAAGTCTCCGAGTGCGCCAGTGTCGACGATCAGGCACTAGTCAGTAATATTATATAAACTAGCTGCTACTGCAGAAGCTGGAGTCAGGAGCTCAGGAGACGTAATGAGGAGACTGTCATCGAAACCGGATGAGGATGTTCGGAAAGGAGCGTGGACCGCGGAGGAAGACAACAAGCTTCGAGCTTACGTCGAAGCCAATGGCACTGGCCACTGGCGTAGCGTCGGAAAAAAAGCAGGTAGGCTCCAATGCTTCTCCTTCTTCTTCTTCTTCTTCTTCTACTATGTTCTTCTATTATGCTTAGCCATTAGAGCAGCTTCTAGCCCTTTGCAGCGACATTTTTCTCGTTCATGGTTCTAGTCTCAGTATAAAGCTGGGCAGCTGCCTGATGCGTTATATATAATCAACAGGGTTGCAGAGATGCGGAAAGAGCTGTCGATTGCGGTGGATGAATTACTTGCGTCCTGATATACGCCATGGAAGCTTCACTTCTGATGAAGAAGAGCTCATTATCGAGCTCCATGCCACTCATGGCAGCAGGTAGCTAGCTGGCTGTTACTCGACAGTACTGAATTCATTCCTGAGTTCTCAATTCTTCTTCTCATGCGACAGCTGGTGCAGAGCTAGCTAGCTTGTTCTAGCTTAATGTCATCTTCATGTGGGTTTGGTCAGGAGTGGAAATTCTAGATGCTATGTATGCCGGTGATGATACTGAGTTACTTACTAGATTTGTGTGTTTTGTTGTCTTTTGTCGATGGCTCTACTAGATGGTCTCTCATAGCTGCCAAGATGCCAGGACGAACCGACAACGATATCAAGAACCACTGGAACACAAAGCTGAAGAAGAAGCTGTGCGATATGGGTATTGATCCTGTTAGTCACAAACCCATTGCAGAGCTGCTGTGGGACCTTGCAGCTGGAACTATAGCCCACTCGCCTGGAAGCAATAAGGTAATAATATTGCTGCAGCGCTAGCTGCACTCACATGATCAGGGTGATGTTGCAGCAAGCTTTGACGTCAAATCCTTTCCTGTCCAGAGCTAGGTAGCTATATCTGTGGCCTGCTACTTCTTTTGTTGGCACTTGATCAAGTCAAGACACCAGCTACCTAGCTACATGCATGTGTGTGAAAAGAGAGATTGTTCAGGTTTTCCTCTCTCTCATGTGATGCATCCATGGGTGCTTTCGCTGTGCAGGTAGCAGAGCAAGCAGCAAAGAGATGCTTCAGTGACAGCCAGCTGAACAAAGCTGTCCGCGAGTCATGCATAAGACCTACAAGTACTACTGGTCTTCCGTCCTTTCAGTCTGAAGTCACGGACGTGAAGAATATTATGATCAGCAACAAGGGGAAAGAAGAATATTATGATCATGCAGCACCTGCAGCTGCTGCACTTGTAACAGCAGCAGCGAGGGATGATGTTGATGATGATGAGGCATTTCACATGGGTGGAAGTCTAGCTCAAGAGCTTGTAGATCGGCACGCGGAGCACTCCAACAACTCGGGATCCAACTACAGCATGGGTGAGAGCAGCTGCAGCGAGGAGGCTGCAAGTTTCTGTAGAGGAGGCTCTCATCATCATCATCATCATCATCATCACCAGCAGCTGGGAGGTGGCTGGGAGAAAACTACAAGACTACAGAAGAAGTCTACTCTCTCATCAAGTGCACCAGAAGCTCAGATTACATATACTACGTCTTCGGCTGCTTTCACAGGAGGAGGAGCTTCAGCTGGAGGCGAAAGTGAATTCTCTCATCATGATACATCTGCTGCAGCAGACAACAACCGTAATCAATTCCATAGAGGAATGGATCTGCAAATGATCAGCTCTCAATTCACCATGCCTGCATCCACATCATCCAGTTCAAAGACTAGCAACGAAATCCAGAGAATGGAGCACTACAGGACTTTGCTGCAATCACATTCATTGGCAGGGCCACCCCAATTTGGAGATCATGCACCGACAAGGACAGCAACAGCAGCGGCAGCAACAACAACAACAACAACAACTCCTGTCATGAATGCTGTGCAGTCTTCATCGCCAAACAATGACTACTACACAAGATACTTAGCCGAGTTAGCCAGAGTAAGGAATGGCATGCTTCGTGTTCCAATCATGGAGAATCTGCAACAATCTGCACCCGGAGTCAGTACAACTACAACAACAACAACAACACAGCCTATGCAGATGATGGGTCAAGCTGCTCAGGGGAGCGGGATGATGATGATGATCGGTGCTCACGTTCAGGATTCACAGGATCAGGAGTTCAGGAGCAGCTGCCAAGATGAAGAAGAATCCAGTCATGATGTAGAAAGAAGTATACCTCAGGAGCTGCAATTCCTTCAAGAATCTTCAATGCAAGATCATTACCAGGCTGCTGGTGCAGCAGCTCAGATTCAACAAATAGCGCCTGCAGCTCATGATGAACTCTCTGCAGCTCCTGGAGGGGTTTTGGGTGGTTCTTCTTCTGCTTCTGCTTATATTTCTTCTTCTTCTCCTTCCCTTGTACCTGCATTGAGCTTCTTAGCACCCAACAACAGCAATAGTTCTGCATCACAACAAAGTCTGAGCATGTTTGGCACTGGCAATGCAGGTTCTTCATCTTCACTGATGATGACTGGTGGACCTCTTGCTAATTTCAGTGGGCCTCTTGCTAATTTCAGTGGGCCTCTTGCTAATTTCAGTGGGCCTCTTCTTAATTTCAGTGGACCTCTTGCTAATTTCAGTGGACCTTTTTCTAATTTCAGTGGACCCATTGGAAATTTCAGTGGACCTCTGACAACAGGACTGAAATCGCAAGATGATGGTGATCTTCCCAGCCCACAGTTGGTGCAGCTGTGGGATTATCATGAAAAGATTTGATGCCAGGCTGATGATCCACAGTGGGTTTAATTCTTGTAAATCAAACCCAGGTACTTACAAACCCCACTAATTTGTTTCCGTATAGATAACTCTGCCTCAAAAACCCTACCCACCAGGGTAGCTTGTACTGTCCCTCAAGGAGCATGAGGAGAAGGGTTCGAGTTGGGATTTGAACTCCCAAGCATATGCTGGCCATACAGCCTCACCCTTTAGCTGCTAGAGTAGCTGAAGTAATGTTCTCCTAACCCACTAATTTGATTGATCGATGTGCAGCTGGTCAATTTCCTCAGTCAACTTTTTGAGGAGCTCTAATTGATTACTCATCACGATGAATTTGTCCATGTGTGCGTGAGCTCCTGAAATGATTTTTGTAACATATGGGCCTTCTCTGCTGATTTCAGAGCTTCAGAGCCTGCCCTTAATTGAGTTTACAAAAAACTTTAATCTAATATTTCAAATGATTGGTCAAAAAAAAAGTTTCAAGAAAGTAACACTTGGGGTTCTTTTTTTAGAAACACAAAAGGAATACGGTTTTTTTTGGAGCATATTAATTTCAAACTATTAATGATAAGAAATGGATCATTATGTAGTTAATAAAATATTTCTTCACAACTAAATTTATTAATTTGGAACAAATTTTGAAACTTTTTAGCAATTAGTGATTGCACAACAATACTATTTTACAACTTATTATTAAATTAATAATGGTAATATTATTTGTAGACTACAACTTATGCAAAAGTAAAATGATAATGATATTCATTAATAACTTTGTAGCTATTGTGATCTCATCTCACCATTCTCCATCATCATGTCCAATAAATCTTTCAAACACATTATAATTGTTCAAATTGTATTACATAATGTAGAATAACATTCAATTGATATTCATAAACAACATATGAAATTTACTTGAAATTGCATACATAGGGGTCCAAATGACGTTTAACAAACCAATTCGTTTGCTTTGCATTTAGGACTATTGTCCATTTTGGGGTCCTTTTCCCCCAAAAAAAATTCATAAAGAGGAATTTTCAAATGAAATAGTTTGGCACTTATTATTTATTGTACTTATAGTTGCCCTAATATGTCATTTTTTAAAAAATAAATTTTGAATAAATTTGAATTTTTGAAAATGTACAAATTTTGTCAAATTTTGTGTTTCATTTTGAAAAATTGTCACAATTTCAAATCATACCAAAACATGTTAACATTTTTAATTTTAATTTCTTGTATTGTAAGCTATACTTTTCTTTAAACAACATATACATTGCATCACATGTGGTTGAAAACATAGTCAAAAAAACCAAAGGCTCCAAGGTAAAAGCCCTTTTCCAAGGATTGCACATGACACGTGAAGTTTTTGTGTTGGTTTATAACTTTAAAATTTTTATTTCAAGTACCCCCTTTAACATTGTTCTTTAATTATAAATACATTTTGATTACAAATTGATTTTATATCATGTATTATACATTCATGCCCTTTGTCACATAAACATGAACAACTATTGTTAAAGGTGAGACATTTTCAAAATCCATAATTTTTTGAACCAAATGTGCTCAAATTGGTTATAAAAACAATTTTCATTACTTCAAATCCTTTTGCCTTTTAAATCATCAATGTTAAAATCCTCTCCAATTTTAGAAGGGATGGTGCACATTTGGTACAAAAGAAGGACATTTGAAAAAAACAAGGATTATCCACTTTCAAGGTTTGAATGCTTTGAACATGTAAAAGCATTTTTGATTTGTGTCAAGCTTTGAACATGTAAACTTTGTAATTAACAAAAAAATTCCAAAATACATTATGACAATCCAAATTATTATGTTTCACTTATGATCTTTCAAACATATAAAAACGTAGTTTTAAGGAGTGTCCACTCACTAGGGTGGTTCCTTTGACTGTGTTTTTACACATTTACATGTTGTAAAGGATTCATAACTTTAAACAAACTTTAAATTTCAATAAACAAAAAATTGAAAAAATATGAAAATGTTATTACGTTTTAGATGTGTTTAATAATACCCTGTTATTACAAAAATTGAGGATCAAAGAAATTTAATTATGAAAACTAAGGGGCCTTTTATGAAAGTAATGCTATTGAATATTGAAGTTTTTAAACATCCTTTGTTCAAGCCAAACCTTGATATTGGAAAATTTTGTGACTCATTTTAGATTTTTCAAAATTGATATTATTCAATAAGAACAATTTTCCATGATTAACATGCCATTAAAGTGACACCACATAGGGATATGTAGCAAGAATTGTAAAAAAATTGATGTTTTGACAAAAAATTTGGCTAGTTTATATTCATCCGCATCCATTGACATTCAAGGTTGGAAATATATTACAAGAGCATTTTGAAAGATGTTCATTCCTATTGAAATACATTTTGATTATGTATCTATAATATTATCTAATTCTTTATAGCAAAGGTCCTTTTATTCCATACACAGGGTCAATAATCAATAATCAAATATTATCATCTAAAACTTTAAAATTGTATTTCCATATTGTGAAATGCCTTCCCCTATTTTCTTGCCATGGAACAACCCACAATTTTTTCATTCCACTTTATTTACTTTTGAAATTGCAATAACTTTGTAACATATTCAATCTTACATGTGAAATTATGTCATTGACACATAGATAATGTTACATGTCCATATCATCAACTATTTTGCAATTATAATGCAACTAATTCCATTAACAATTGCAACATACATGAATTTCCATAGCTAACATATCATTAGAATATAATTTTCAAATGATATATATTATTAGTAATTATATAAAATCTACACTCCAATCTACACACAATGATGGTTTTCAAAACAAGATGCATCAAATAGTTAAAGCATCAAGATTAGGTTTCACCATGTAATTTGATCTCTTGCCACATTTTCCTTCCACCACCCTGTCCACTTTGAAGATTTCCATATTACGATTTGACATCACATGTGAAATGAATCCAACATGTAAGTATTAATTTTGTAGTTAACAAAAAAATTGGATGTATTGTCTACTTAAATACAACTATTTTACAATTGCAATGCCATTAATTTTGCACTAACAAGCAACGTACATGAAATGCAACATAGCACATCAAATTATGACTTGAAACAAAAAAACCTACAACATATACTCTTACACAATGGTGAATGCAAAACAAGATTGGAGATGCATGAAACAATCAAAATATGGAGGTCAAATTTTATCACATTTGATACTTTACTTCAGCAAATTGTTTTATCATTCATTTTCTTACATGTTTTGATTTGGTTTATTACATAACAAATAACAACAAAATGTTTAATGGCATATAATAGTCAATAACCTAGAAAAATTATATCAAATCATATGCATTTTCTCTTAAAATTATATTATTTTAGCAAGTAAAGTTTTCAAACCAAATGTGTTCAAACAAAATGCATGGTGTCTTCACACTAATTTTTTCCAATGTACAATCAAACAAAACAACATTCATGGACCTTCAAGCTTCCATGCTTTCTAATGAACAATAAAACTTGCAACATTGTCTTTCATCTTTAGTTCTAAATTGAAAACAAAATGACATATGGGTAAAAACATAATAAAAGGAGCCCCCCAAATATTGAATGGACAATCCTTAAAACTACATTTTTGTATGTTTGGAAAATCACAAAGGAAGCATAATAGTTTAGGTTGTCATAATTTTTTTGAGAATATTCTCTTTTAATTATAGAGTTTACATGCTCAAAGCTTGACACAAATCAAAAATGTTTTGCACCTTTAAACATTCAAACCTCAAAAGTGGGTCTAGTCCCTATTTTTATCAAACATTTTTTTTCTTACCAAATGTGCACTATTCCTTCTAAAAATTAAAGAGGATTTTAACATTGATGATTTAAAGGTCAAAAGGACTTGAATTGAGGAAATTTTTTATGTAACCCATTTGAGCACATTTGGTTCAAAATTTGACCTTGAAAGTTATGGATTTTCAAAATGTGGCTTTAACAAAAATTATTCATATTTATGTGATACAATGCATAAATGAATAATATACATTATATAAAATCAATTTGTAGTCAAAATGTATTTATATCTAACATGTAGTATTAAATGGGGTATCCAAAATACTAAATTATAAACCAACACAAAAATGACATGTTTCATGTGCAATCCTTGAAAAAAGATTTTTACTTTAGTGCCCTTGACTCCTTTGGCCATGGGGTGAAAGTATGATTGGGTGGTACCACAAGGAACATCACACCTTAATTTTTCAAGACTCATCAAACTTTGGAAAAATATAAGAAACACATAAAGAAAGGTTTTTAGTAATTTTTTTTATTGAATACATTAACTAGGTTGTGTAGATTTTGAAATTTCAACAATTCAAAAAATATTTGAATTTTGTTGTTTCTATTCATTACATTCACACAAAGTTTCTAGAAAATAATAGTGGTTATGTTCCTTAAAGTTTTTGGTTAAGAACATTTTTCAAACAAGTTTGGGGTTTTTTTTTTGTGGATATAATTTTCTAAGGTATTTTAAATGGTATTCTATTTGATATTTTTATTGGGTAATTATTTGAGTAGGTAAAATTCAATTATGAATTTCCAAAGTTTAAAAACTTGATTCCTAAAGGGGTCAAATCAATAAGGAATACATATTTGTAACAATTTCCACTTTTTTTATTATAATGGAAACTTGAAGCCATATACTTTAGCATGCAATAAATAAACATGAGAAAAAAATAATTTATAATTATGAAAACATTTAAAGAAAAGAGCCCAAGAATATTATTTGGCCAATTTTTGCTCCTTGATTGTCCTTTGAGGGTGTTCCTAGTGGGTCCACCTAATCATATTTTCACCCGTGTTTTCACCCATATGGACACACATATTGACACACGAAATAACATGATGAAAAATTAGATGAAAATTATAAAAAATCTCAAATCACTTTGTGGGCGCCAATAGAAACAAGATTATAACTAAAAACCATAGCCATAATTACATAAAAATTAAAACTATATTAAATTAACTAACAGAAAAAGTTACAAACATAAATTTCAAATGACTAAGTGGCCACCAAGCCTTTTAGGAAATGAATTCATGTCATTTCCTATGGTTTCAGTTAATCGATTGCATTAATCAACATTCAAATTACGTAAGAAAATGTCAAAACACGAACCAAAAAAATAGGCTTACAAAAATCTAAGTCCTTGAAAAGATTCACAAGGGTGATGAAAATCTTGTTGATTACACTAAACATTTACACGTAATTTGAATATTCATGGATCTCATTCCTATTAAATCATTGAATTAATTTTCCAATAATAAATTTCATGCACACTTTTGGTCATATAAGTCACAAAAATTCATTTGATTTTATTCATTATTGACAACCTTATATTTATCCTTAAAACTATAAAGGATTCAACTTTTTTGGAACTTCAACATTTTTTAATTCCATACCAACCTAATTCTTCATTTAGCTTTGATTGATTCCCATTGGGTCAATCCTAGATGGTGATGCAATTGATCTATGTTGACATGACACATTATGAAATGCCAAAACTTCATCATCAGTAGTTGCATTTGGATCTTTTTGAAATAATTGCTTAAATTTCTCTTGTTCATTGACCACCTTTGCCAGTTCATCCATTTTTTCCATGACAATTGTAGGTGCACTTCACGCATGTTTGTAAACCCTCTTTTTCAATGTTTTTTCCTTACTATTCATTACTTTGCTTTTGTCATGATCCTTCTTCACATACTCTTCAACCCCAACTTCCTTCCACCAGTTGAACAACACTCCAAGTTTTTTCTTACTTTTACTACATTGCATGAGTTTTAACTTTTGTTTTCTTTGAATTAGTTGTCACAAGAACTAGGTCAATAGGTGAACCCTAAGAGCACCTAGTTGCTAGGGTTTTGTTGGTAGAATTCAATGGAGAAAGGTGGTTGGAAAACTTCCACATGAACGAAATGATTTTGTTTAGCATTGTAGATCACCTATTACCCACTCTTTACAAGCAAAACACCACTTACCACAAGGCCATAACTATAAAAATTTGTGTGTGTTGTTTTATCTATAAATTGGCTCAGGGAGCCAATTTCCTTACTTGTAACAAACTCTTTGCCATAAGAAAGTCTACAATATCTCTAGTTTTGCATGAATTTGTTGATGCATTCATTTATAAATACAAGTTTTTGATTTATTAGCCTTGGGGAGAAGTAATGAAACTTGTTGTCGATGAATTTGAAGCTTGGTTTGGTCTTCCAAATGTGCAAGATGTCATTAATGGCATTCATATTGTTAAACCTTTTGCATATCCCGAAGACTATCACACATTGGTGGGTATAGTGTGGTAGCACAAGCCATAATAAATTGCAAGAAAAAAATAATTGATGTCTCTGTGGGTCTTCTTGGAAGTGTGAATGATTCGGGAGTTTTGCATAATTCTACACTTTATAAAAATGCACAATATCATGGTCTGTTTACATCTAACAATTCAACCTCTTAACATGGTTTTCCACCTTATCTTTTAGGTGACAAAGGTTATCCACTCATCATAGGGATTATGATTCTTTTTAAAGAAAAAGGACAAGATACAATTTTGGAATTGTTGGATAATCAAAAACACGAACAAGGCACTTTGTATTAGAAAATGCTTTCAGCATTCTCAAAAAAACTTTCATGGAGTTCTTTACCAAAACTAAATTGCATGTTTCATTTGTGTTGGATGTTTTCACTACTTGTTGTTTATTACATAATTTATTATGATCTTAGACTGAAACTACAATTGAAAGATTGATGTGAATTATTAATGTTGAAATGTAACAAAATCCAAAATTGGACATGGCACAAAAGATGTTTGATGCAATTGAAAATCAATAAACATTTATAATTGAAAAGCAAGAATAGTCTAGTGATGTAATGTGTAAGGAGTTGAAGATTTATCTTGGAGGATAGAGGTCTTTGACATGTCATCAAATAGGTATGTAAATGTTAAACCTTCAACTTGCTGGAAAATTTGATTCACAACTGAATCTACATTGTTGTTTTAATTTATATCAAGTATTACATATGTTGAAACCTCAATTTGTCCATCTTTTATTGTCCATCTTCTTTGTTCTAATCATCAAAGTCATGATTTGGAAAAAATTGTTGCTTACCTTTATCACCTTTGAAAATCAGATTCATAACGTTAATGAAATTTGTTGTTGCGTGGACCATATTCATTTGAATCTCATTGGCAATCTTGTCTCAGCTTTGTAGTAATCTAACTACTTGTCCACAACACTTTCTTATTTAACTTTCATCTCTTCTCCTCCAAAACCAAGTTTGTCTCATGCATCTATTGGATAAAATCCATTAATTGTTGAGTTCTTCATTATGTGGCTTCAGCCATGCTCTTATGCGCATACGAGTACTTATGTTTTACATTAACGTTGCAATGATATTTTCTTTTCCACCTCTTGCATTGTGAATTCTTTCATTGATTCAATTTGGTGTCTAAGGCTTGTGTGTTGAAGTCTTGACTTCTATGCACATAGCGATCTTCATTGGGGTCTTTAATGGTGTTTGCTTTGCAACTTGCATTGGACTTTATAGTGGGATGCTACCAAGGTCTAGCATAGTTTCGTTCATCACCTCTTAAAAAGATTGTGAATGTTGAAGCAACATTGTGGTTTTCAAGCTTGCAATTTGATCAAGGCGTGACACTTCTTTTTTCAAATCCCCAATTATCTTCAACACACAGAAAACCCGTTTTGTCTTTACGCCACTACCACTAAAATATATTGGTTTATCAACAGTGAATCTAGGAATCCTAGTTGGATGGCAAATGTTGTTTAAGTCTTGCATTAGATCTTGAATGTGTAGAGGACTGAACATTGGCCTCTTTCCCATGAACTCTAACATAAAATTGTAGTGGATTTTGCTAAAAAGTCGTGGCAAATGGTGTGAAATCTTGTCTTGTGGACTCATAGCCCAATAGTTTTAATTGTGACATATGATCAAAGATCTTGAATTTCCCAAAACTGGATCCCCATTTGTCTTTGTAAGCCAAATCATTTTTTATGTGCAAAAAATGATAAGCATTCATCACCACTATAAAGATTTTTTTCCATTTTGTTATCACTGTCTCAAACTAATCTCAAGGCTCAACCTTGTCTAAAGATGTAATGTGTTCATCCTACTTTGCAATGATGGGAGCTGATACCTCCCCATGCTCCCAATTAAATTGCCATGGTTTTTTCATCTAGACTTCAATTAATGCTTTTAAACCTACTAATTTCTTCTTTCCTTTGTTCTTTGTCTTTGATGGACCTCCTTCTTGATCATGGATGAAAGGTACATTTGCATTGATTTGGAAAATTCAGAGTCCATAAACACATTTGTTCTTGTTTCATTTTTTTGCATTAGAAACAATTGAATGAAGAAATGTTACAAAATTGAAATTGCTTGTTTTCTTTGATGCCTTGGTCATTGGAGGTGTCCATGGCTAGTTGAATTGTAGGTGATATTGGTCCCCTTTCCTATGTGAGAGCTTCTTTTGTTTGATATTGTGGCAATATTGTTAATGTCATTGTTGAATGTGGATTTTGTCCATAAGTGTCGTTGTTTCACGATGTTGTTGTTGCTATTCATTAACACTATGGAATGCTACTATTTTTGAATGTCACTAAAGTATTGTGAAAAGATGTTGTTCTTTAATGTGAATGTTGTGGAAAGCAAGGGCAAGCAGGCAAAGACTTGGCAATGGTGAGCAGAGGATTGACGGGTGATGACAAATCGTTTACTAGCATTAAGTTATTTGCCAGTTTTGGGCCAAATACATAACACTACATTTTCTTTGTAGATTTACAATATTTAAAATTTTAATGTTTGCAAGCATTTCGCCTAACATTGAAATAAGTTTGCATGCCACGTAGGATGCCACATAGGAAATTGTGTTACCAAACATTTAATATATGAATTGTAATCTTGAATGCACTTCTTAACATTGAGTTACCATCAACTTAACATTTTGTGTGAATGGTGTTTTTGAATTATTGTTGAAATTTTAAAATATTTAGATTGGGGTTGTCAAAACTCTTTTTTTCAAAAAAAATAATTATTTTAGCAAGATTTGTTGAACATGAGTCATAGGTACAATAATAAAACTTGGCACACTCACATCAAAATTGCAAATACTTCAAAAGTAACATGGATTGATTTCAATATACATTCATGAAACAAACCATATGAAGTTTTTAAAAGTAAACAAGATTACAAATAGCTTTAAAAGTGTGTTCACACTTGGTGTTAGGGACTTTATATTAAGTGCACTAACATCATACTAGTCATTAAATTTACTTATCGTGAATTTTTTTTGTTAAGCTAACATTCATTTAGCATTAAGCTATCGCCCATTTAACATTGAATTAACATCGAGTGTGAATGCATCATAAGATTAGTTTTCATGTAACTTAAGAAATAGTTTGTGGATGAAATGTGTCTGCATTTGAGAATGTCCTTTATTTACAAGATTATTATTATCTTGAAAATTAATTTCCATGTAACTTAACAAGTAGTTTATGGATGACACACATCCATGAACATTCATAATTCACTCTATTTTAGGGAATTTTTATAAAAAAAGTTTTTAAAAACCAGACCTTATAAAAAGAATTCTGGAAAAAAAACATAAGTTTTTTTTCTATGCATATTACTTAATTGCATATACTACACACCATTTGCCTTCAAATTGATTATTATAAAAGAATTGCTTTATGGGGGGCCAAAAAAAGGAAAATGAAAAAAAGGGAAGGAGAAAAAAGAAAACAAAGCTAAATACGTCTCTTTTAGGGGAGCTTTGCGTTGAACCAATGGTCCGGATTGAAAGATGGTCTGGATCTGTTCAGCTAGCGTAATGTGTCGTTCTATTTAGGGTTTCCACGACAGTACTGTGATTTAGGGTTTCGGAATTAGGGTTTGAAGTTCGTTCCCGATTGAAAGATGGTCCAGATCTGTTCCGCCGGCATAATGTGTCGTCCTATGAGGATTTCCACAACATTAATGTGATTTAGGGTTTGGAGCCCATGGTTCCATGGCCTCTTGGAACTAAGCAGTCGCGAATTCCTCGGCCCGCCCTCTCCGCGTTGACGACTCTTCTCCGCGGTCGCGAGCTGTCTTGATACACAGAGTTAGGACTTCTTCTGTACAGAACGTGGCGAAAATCTTGGCTCGTTTTAAGTTATAAATTGTTTCCGTTTTCTCATGTGTCTTTTGTTTGCTCTGATGTGATCATTGTGATGCTCTTCTCTCTTCTGTCTCTGCCCTTGCAACTAGTACCTACACCCTTGCCAGACTTCTTCATGCCTCAAAGCAGCTAGCTCGTGATTACTGTAGATCCAAAAACCACTGGTACATCAAGGTGTAAGTAAGAGCTTGCTCTTTTGGGATGACGTTGTTATTGTCAGGGGAAAGGGCAAGAGGCTGGATGATGAAAAACTGAATCATAGAATCAAACTGAAATTTCTTTGAGGAACACAAACATGCACTACCAACTGACAGCCCTAGCCCATCCCTCTGGACAATAATAGCTGCTTTTAGCAATGATCCAAGAAGCCCATGTACAGCAAACAACACACTCAAAACCCTAATTTCAAGCAAAAGCTTACTGTCACATAAGCCTTTGATATTGCTTTGAGTGCACAATAATGTAGCTTCAATGTCACTAGTTTACTGAAGGTTTTACTAGAGGATTTTCATCTGAAACAACTGCAATTTTATTTTTAAGTGTAGAGAGAGAGAGAGAGAGATATCTGCTGATGATGGAGCAAGACTCACATGTTGCCCTAAGCAGCAGATGTATAGTACAAAATCAAAGGATATTCTGTAAGGGATCTGAAGATGCGCCAATTCTCATTGACCATAGTGCAGGTCATTTGTGTGCAGTATGTGGAAAGCAGTTGAAAACAGTTGGATCATGGGTAGTTGTTTACAAACAAAATGCAGCAAGTGATAGTTGATAACTCTGAATCCGTCTGAAAGAAGCTCAGATACCATAACGTTGCAAGTTCCTCTTGTGGGCTAGGAATTTTGCTATGGTAGTGTTACAATGCTGGAACTGAATCAGCATGTGAATCCATCCTCTCAGGTAAGTCCCCAACCTTCTGCTGCCAAAGTGATGAAACCAGGAAAAACACTTAATTGTTTGTGAAACCTTCAACATCTTTTGCCACTTTGCAATCATCTATCTCATCAAGCTCCCCCATCAGCATGAGGATCTATCTCGCATGGGCTGTCAGCTTTCTGTTTCCTAATAACCCACTCTTTTCAATTTGCTGTGAAGCTTGTTTGCGTAAATATTATCTTTCCAGAAGCCTGCAAAACAACAAATTCATTAGTTCTAACAACAATGGATCATCCAACATCCAATGCAGTAAAACAAACCCAGAGCAAGAATTTCAGGCAACAGCAATTCTTGCAGTGAAAAATGGAAGCAAAAAGTCTCTCACTCACACAAAACAAGCAGATTGTCCCACAATGGCTCTGCCCTTCAAATGACATCCCTTGTGATGTTAAGTATTCAACACACTACATTGGAAATCCATGGTGATTAGCATGGTGAAGTCCATACCAAACTTTGGTTCATGTCTGGGTGCAGTACAAGGTCTCTACCCTGAAGGAAAGAGCCAACAAAAAGACATATTAGAATAATCATCAAGAATTGTACTGCAAAGTGGCATGCATCTAGCCACAGCAAAATGTGCAAAAGAGAGTGACTGACACCTGCAATCAGTAACAGTCAGTCAAGCCAGTCTTCAAAGGGGTTCACAAAACTCTGTGAAGTTCCAATTCTTCAACCAGGCAGCCTTGAAGCATGTCAGACTTCAGTAACTGTGATTAGTTTGCAGTTTTGATTCTGGACATGGGTAGCTCTCTCATTGGCAACTGCAACACAACAACACCCATGAAAATCCGCTCGCGTCCATTCCTTCTCTCTGACACAGACTGCTCCAGCAGTATCCAGCAGGGTTTAGGGTTTAAGGACTGCACGAGCAGCTGCAGCAATTATAAGCATCATGGAGCTGGGAACCAACACACAGGAGCAATGAACTAAATCTTGTGGGACAAATCCTAATTGGACAGTATTTTCTTGAGAAAATAAATGCCTAACTGAAAAGTATTTTCTCCAAAAATAATTGCCTTACCTGAAAAGTATTTTCTCAAAAAGATAAATGCATAACAGAAAAGTATTTTCTCAAAAAAAATTAGTGAACTCAAGTTAGGGTAGAGTTGCTAGTGACTGAACACTTAGTGTATCAGTCACCTCCCTCTCACTCACTCCACCTCCTTTCTTTATGGGGTCTCAAGATAAAGTGTAGATACTAGAAGGCACACCCAGAGCCCTTTAAATTGCTCACAACGGATGAAAAATGAGAAAGATATACCTCTCTAAAGCTCCAGTGGTAAAATATGAGAGGAAAAAACCCTCATACACATGGCAGCTCATGAGAGTTTACTTTGTCACCTAAAACCAAACAAGCATATGCTGACTACTGAACTCTACCTACTCTCATCCTTCAGATGGATGAAAAAAGCAATGATCAATTTTCTCAAAATAATCATTCATTCTTAAACACGTGGTTGAGATGTAGTCTAGTTGAGGGCTTGGAAATCAACAATAATGGGTGTGAAATTATCCCATTCATCAAAGTTTATGGTGCAAGGTGTTCCTCCAAATCGTTGTGATCTTACTGTTTCTATTGATTGTTATGCTCTTATGTTCCTTCCAAGCATGGTGGTCTTGGTGTCCTATTGGTCATTGTGTTTTTGTGTTCTTCTTGATTGGCACAATCTTATGTTCCTCTCGACCATCATGTTCATTTTCCTTTTTTTTTTTTTCATGTT
>Ga0209611_10001357_pt1 | contig 41287 bp, 22 predicted proteins | sample S1TSphgellanicum_3_FD_187693 | JGI IMG/M metagenome (GOLD analysis project Ga0209611, IMG submission 187693) | Host-associated microbial communities from peat moss isolated from Minnesota, USA - S1T2_Fc - Sphagnum magellanicum MG (SPAdes) (version 2) | ecosystem: Host-associated > Plants > Peat... | reverse complement strand
AAGTCAAAGCATGTTATGACTTCGGCATTTGGCCTGAAGGTCAGAATTTTTTTGAGAATATTGGCCTTAGGTAAAAATATTTTTGAGTATTTTGGCTTAGGGTTAAAATCATTCTTGACATCTAAGCTCAGAATTAAAATATGTTTTTGGCATCTTGGCTTAGGACTGACCAATTTGGCCCGGTCCTAGAGTCAAATCCGGTATGGCTCTTTTTGTATTCCATACAAGAGACCCAAGCAAGGCTTAGTAGCTTGTAAAAAGGCAATGCGTGGCTTGTGCCCACTGCCTGTGCCTAGTGTGTCCCGATGCCCAAGAAGCATGGGCCTGACTCCAAAGCTCATGTTCAAGAAACCCAAGCATCATTCCAAGACGCTTGGCCTATATTGAAACATCTACACCTACAGTGAAGAGCTCAGGGCTGACTGCAATAGGTCTGAGAATTCTGTATGTAAAATGCCCATGTCCTAGTTCCAGAGTCTCAATGTCTAGTTTTTGAAAGCCTTACCCTTAGGATCCATGCCATTTCAAGCGTAAGAGTGATTATTTCTTGTTCCTCCACATTGCATTGTCCTTAAAGTAAGGTGAGACCTTGTCTTGGATTTGGAAGTTGTTTGCTATTGATTTCACTTGGTTGCTCAGACTGGGTTAAAGAAAAGCTTGTGTATGCCAGGCCTCTTGGAGTCTATTGGAATTGGGAAGGGGATTTTAAAGTGTAGTGTTAAGGATTGTTATTAGTGCCTTCTGTCTTGTGAACCTTGGGCAGAGCTCAAGGTCCATGGCCAATGGCATGGATAGTAGTGCTTCACCGTTCCTAACAACTGAATGGGACAAATTAATGAAATCTTTAGATGCATTAAATGCAAGTTGGAGGTTGCCTTACATCATCTTTTCCCTCACACTAAGGAGCTTAGGTGTAAGATCCCCAAGTCCAAGGAGCTTACACGACATTTCCTGCTCCATGAGGGAGCAAGAAATTTCACCTAGTAAGATACCTTTCACATACACTACGAAATTTTTCTGGAATAGGTTCGGCCTCTTGGAGTTCAACCCAAGCTTTCTAAACCAAGATTGGACTAGTATTTTTGGAGTTAGACTTGGGTTTCTTGAACATGGGACAGGGTAAATAGATTCATGAGCAAACACTTAAGCTTTTAGAGAACATGTGTTCACTTTCTTGTCACTTTTAGCCTTGGATGTTTGAAGGGTCTCTGTAACCCTTCACTTGGCACCTCTATAATCATTTAAAAACTTTCATTTGAGTTTGAAATGAGTAAAATAAAACCTCCCAAAACAAGGGAAGGGGGGATTTTTTTTAAAAAATGAAATCCTGTGAATGCATATTTACCCATTTGCAACCAATGTGCACCCTATTACCAAACATGCTAGACTTTTGAAAGTGAACATAAAAAAAGTCATCACCAAACAAAGGCAGGGCCCTTCTTGTTTGCTTTCTATTTCAATTTTTACACTCCATGCCTATCACCAAGTTGTTTTGGGGCCATGTGTGGAGAATTTTCTTTTTAATTGTGTAGAAAAAGCAAAGGTGCCCCCTTAAGTCTAAGGGGGGTCTAAAACTATGAGGATTAATTTTTTATTAATCCCTTTTAGCACATATGTAGACTATCAAACATACTTTAACACAACAATTGCAATATTCATCATTCACATGATTTTAAAGATGAGACTTGACACTTTTTAAGATAAGATGACTCACATGCTTAAAGTCGAATCTTTATGCGAGAATTACACCCCAAGGGAATTCATCACATGTGCCTAAAGTTCTCCTTTATGGGATCACTCACCAAGATTATAAAGTTTTCGCAATGATGTTCACAATAATATGCACATTTTATTGCTTCAAAGCTTCATATTCATATTAGATATTTTTACAAGTTTTAATAGGAACTAAAAACACAAAATTATTGAATGCAAATTATGAGCCAAAAGCTCCAATTTTTATCCCTTACATATTTGAAGGAAAGAAATGAATGAATAGTCAAGCACATTCATTTACATCTATTTCTAATGTATCAAACCAATCATCACATGCCACTTAAAAGTTTTTATCCTTCTATGGATAGGTTTTACATTATTTGGAGTTTAGGATGTGCTCAACTTTACATACTTGACCTCCCATTATTATTAACCCGAAATAGTTATCTAAATTATTCATAATCAACCCTTATGCCCCTTAGTCAAAAGTTTTCTTTGTAGGGCCCATGAGACTCATTATTTTATTCCTCATTTTTATTCATACTATTACCCCCAACCCATAATACTATTATTTACAATTATAACTTCTAATAATTATTTTGTTGTTACACCCCCACCTTTGACCATTTGGTTTGTAGTTTCATAATTTCACACCCACCACCACTCTCTAAGGAGACATCATAAATAAACATTAATTATGTCAAATGGCACTCTTGTAATAAAATGGTGAGTCTTTGTTATCAAATAGATTAAACAAGTGGCTAAACACAAAACCTCCATTTTTAGCATTATCACTCTCTTTATGTCCAACACTTTTCCTTGTGCACATTTCTTTGTTGTGGAAAAGTACTACAACATTCACCACCTCTTAAAAGTTGGGACTAAGGTATTATTTTCAATACTCAAAAATTGGGAAAAGTCCCTATGGAATTCTTTCTACCTTTGTCAAATGGCATCTTCAAACATATGTTTTCCATTTCACCGAATATTTTGAAAAGGAACATAGCTCATTTTTTCTTTATTTGTACATTTTCAAGACTTGTTTGGGTTCAGCCAAAAGATTTTTTTTGACTATACCTTGTGGTAATTCTAAGAGAAGTTGATTAGGGATGGACACAAATTTTCTTTAAAAAATCACATGAATTACATTGTGGATTTTCCATCAAGGTGGAAAATTCAATTGATAATCAACCATTCCAATTTTTTGATGGTAATCTAAAACAACTCACAACATCTTGGGAAAAGTTTATAACCCAATCTTAGTTGATTTTTTTTCAAGTCACTTTGAAGAATACCATGTCTTCAAAATCAAACTTTTTCAAGCATCTTGTTTGGTCAACATATGTGTTAGCCCTTGTTTGGGCCTTCAACATAATACATTACTTAATCATTTATTGTTCTAGTTGTATCATATTTAACATTTGATTGATTGTTTATACCCAAGTTATGAAAACACATCAAGATGTCAGTGTTAAACATTCTTGGCCATAAACTTTGAACAAGTTTTTTTCCAATTGAAGCATGAGGATTTTTATTATAAGCAAACTCCACCAAGTGGAGGTATTTTTCTTAATAATTATGCCTTTGACCCCGTACATCCATAGCATGTCATCTAGGGTTTGATAAGTCTTTTTGATTTGGGCATTTGATTCAAATCAGTAAGCAATGTTAAAAGACAATGTTTTGAATAACATCATCCAAAAGGCAATAACAAATTTTGAATTTCTATTTGCCATTATTTTTCAGGGCAACCTCTAAATATATATTTTTTCATAAATAATAAGGCTGTTTCCATAATTAGATTTTATTTTTTTGTGAGGAAAACATGTGCATGTTTTGATAGGTGGTATACAATTATAAATATGGCATTGTGGCCTTATTTTGTCCTAGATAGGTTTTTAATAAAATCCATGTTCATACACTTGGTATTTTTTATGACTAGAACAACATAGGAATCTTGGTTTGTTTTATTTTTGACACTTAGCATTAATAACACCTCTCTACATACTCACAAATATCCTTTGATTTCATGCTACACCAAAAATAATTATTAATCATTTACCAATTTTTTTGAAATCTTGCATGACCAACAATTGGGATGTTACGATAATCATACAAAATTTTCAATTTACAACTTATGTCTTCAAGGATACACAATTGACCAAGGTTCATCCACAATTGGGGTTCCAAAAAGGAATGTTTAACTAAACAAATTACAAAAGACAATTTTAAATTTTCATAACATTCAGTTTATTACAACTATGGTGTATTTTTGTGTTCCTACCATTATGATATTTTTAAAAAAAGCTTACAAAATAATAATAATTATTGATTATTATATAAAAGTTCATTTGGTTCCTTGACCAATTTATGATTAATTGTTCATATTATAATTTTTTGTAAATGAATGCAAAAAGAATGCATAAAATGACACAATTGATTTCAAACTTTTTCTACAAGAAAACCATGCTTCCCTTACATGTTCATTAAGTCAATTTGATGAAAAAAAATCATGTGAAAGTTTCAAAGTCTTGAAACTTAGAGACGAAAGGTTGCATGGGAAATGATTTCTTTGTTAAATCATTTGGTTAGTCTTTTTATTCATTAAGTTGAAAAATTTTAACTCTAAATGCAAGTCACATGTGTAGGAAATAATCATGTAAAATGACATGTCTAGTTGATTTTCTAAATTCAATTTGATTTTTTTACAGTATTACTTATAAATCAAAATATTCATGCACAATTATGTATACATGTGAAAAATCACCACCACCACATGAATTATTTTATCTTGAAATATTCAAAATTTCTTATTTAAGTCTATTTCATGTAAATATTATTTGTAAAAAGTAACCTTAAGAAAGTCGTGGAGTTCTTTTTCCTTTTTTTTTTACCCCAACTTAAATGGACCCAAAATCATAATATAATAGTTCATCTTTTAATACATAGGTTAGGTATTTGCTTAACTCTTTTTGGGATTTTACCCTTGTGATAATGCAAAAAAAAGTGCATGAAAATATGAGTTTGTAACATTTTTTTCTTTTTTCTCATTCATCAACCCACCCCTAATCATGAAGATGGCATTATCCATTTTCTTTTAGATAGAGCATCAACACCCACATCTCCTTCCTGTTGACATATTGTGTGTGTGTGTGTGTATATATATATAAATTGATCAATTATTTTTAAGTCAACCAAACCAGGAGGATTTATGATTATTAATGGACATAAAAGGTTCTTCACATTACTCTTAAACAAGGAAGTTTGACACTAAAAAAAATTAAAAACTTGAAAAATTAGTTGGTCATTCACATTAATGCCACTAGATATACATGAACAAAACAATTTGATTAGCTATGAGAATTGAAGAAATCCCAATGTGGTAGCCCAAGGGGGGACACTAGTAAAAAAAGTAGAAAATACACGAATAAAAATATATAGTGCGATATATTGGTTGTTGGGTAAAAATTATAAGTTAATTAGTTTAAAAAGAAGGTACATTTTATTCAAATAATTAATTTAATTATAATATAGGGTATATAATAATCTAAAATAATATATTATAATTAATAGAGGGCGGCTTTAATATGTATATATTAGAAAATTAAATAATAACAAGATAATAAAAAATTATATAATCATTTAACAAGCCCACACCCCCCACCCTTAAAATGGTCATTTGACACACGTAGACCCCAAACTTTACACTAAGTGTCCCCTGGGTGTGGTAGTTACTAGCTCTGTGTGTACTTGCAAATTGCATGTTGTAAACCAACAACTAATTAAAATGGAAACACCATGTCATTACATTTAATTAAAGAATTGGTCGCATAGACATGCCATGTCATCATATTTAGTCAAGCAAATAATCAATTTGGACATATTAAGTTCCAACTCACCACATTAAGTCAAATAATTAGTCACAATGGACATGCCACATCGTCACATTCAATCATGGCCTTAATCATTATAATGAACATGCCACATCATCACACTCAATCATAAAAATAATCATGTTGGCATGCCATGTCAACACACTTAGTCACATAGTTAGTCACAATGCCATTGTCATGTCAACTCCATTAATCATACTCCACATCACAATGCACTATGATGTCATCATAAATGATTGGTGACCATGAACATACCATGTCATCAAAATTAGTCAGATGACTAGTCACAATAGACAAACCATGTGATGACAATCACACAATCAATCAAATTCTGAACAAAGTGTCACATCATCACACTCAGCACACAGAAGCCTTTATCCAAAAATTGGCAGCAAGCTCTTTTTCAAAAAAATTATAGTTTTCTTTCCAACTTAATTCATTAATATTCCAAGTCTGAAGAACTTATAATATAATGTTGGGCAATAAACATTGTTGGCACCATCTAGAATCCAAAGGAAAAAATGGAAGTCACAAAACTGCAATGAACCAGCTAAATAATAAAAGTCCTCCATTGGAAGACCTTGTGTTGTACATGATTCAATCTTGCTCCAAACACAACTACAAACCTTTCATGACACATTTGGACACATGTCAACTCATAACATCCACAGATTCCTACCTTAAGTTTCAATCCTTATTTACAACAATCATGCTACCTTCAAGCTGATGGCACATGATGCTCTCAATCACACTCTGTAGCGGCATTCCTTGCAAGTTGTGGAGAGGACTACAACTCCCATCACTATCAAGAGTTGCGAGCTTGGGTACTAAGAGGATAGACATTAACTGAAAGAGCTCAGTCTTAATGATTATATAATCATTGACCTCCCTCGAAGTTCTGTCATAGATGTATATCAGTATGTAGTTAAGGAGTACAAACTACAAAGCTATGGTCTGTCTGCAGTATCAGAAAAGTTTATTGGAAGAAAGAAAGAAGAGGCTTCTGCTTCTTGAATCTAGGATAGGATGAGCCTCTTAGATCTAGATCTAAGGTTCTTAGACAGGAGGCTAAAGCTAAACAAACCTGATATACTTCTTGTGACAGGAGGTGTTTGGGAACTTGATGTTCCCTGGTGGTTCTTTTGTCTTCTTGGACCTGGGTTCTTCCTCTTTTTTTTTCCTTGTATAACCTCCATTTTTAGGTGCTTTGATTTATTTATGATTGGCAGGGTTTCATCATAAACAAACCTCATGAGAGGCCTGAAGAAAAGACCTGAAGAAGTATAAGCTACATATAATAATGAGAGAAAAAAAGTACAATATGAAACATTTCAATTTGTTACTGACCGAAGCGTAGAGGTTGAGGGGCAATTGCACCCTAGGAGGACAGGTTCTGGACCGTGTGGAGAACTGTAGCTAAGGACAAATGAACCCATGACCACCTACAACTAAAATTTTACCTAACCTTAACAGTTGTTTCATTGTGATAATCTGAAATTTTATTTTTGACCAGGGGTACTAACTTTTTATTGGACAAGCATGAGTGAACCGAGCTTCAACAGAAGCTTAGCGAATGACACCCAGAGTCACGATGGCCAGCAATACACCATTCCCAGAATGAGAAATCCCTTGTAGGTCTTACTCAATTGAAGAGGGATGGGTTATAGGATGGCTGGAGAGAAATTCATCTCTGCTGGTCAGTATGATGGCGTTGTGTGCGAATAGGCATGCTTTATTCAGGGTCCAACTTTATCACAAACTAAAATGATTTTTCAGTTTCTGAAGAACTTTCATGGTCGAGATAATATTCCAAGCAACACCCAGTAGGTACCCACTCAACTGCACCATAATTCATGGTAGTTGTGGTAGAATTCTCATCAATGTGAACCAGCAGTGTACATGCTGAGTAGAAGGTAACATTACTATGAAATGGATTCAATATGATGAAACCGTGGTAAACTTCATTAAACAAAGCACCAAGCAAAGGGGATAAGGAAGAACAAAGAGAGAGGACCAAAGTCTGAGCCAGTAGCAAAAGCTCAAAGGGGTCACACAGGGGCAAAGGAACAAATTAAGTTCCAGAGCCCCCCACCAATGTGTAAGAAGCATATTTTAAAAGGGAAAGGAAACTTCAAATTGTACAAGTCTAGAAGAATCCTCACTGCAATGATGGCCAGTCTCAAAATGAAAATGATCTGTGCTTTCTGCAAGGCTATTGACACTCTTTATTTATAGAAGGCATGTAGAACCACCAAAGGAGAGTCATGAGTGTCCTTTGCTAATCAAATCATGCTAGCACATCGGTGGAAAAAAATTGTCCACTTGTTGATGTAAACATTCAAAAAAATTTAAAGCAAAGAAAAAATGCATTTATTAGTGCTGATTGTGATAAAGTCTTTCCTTTGCTTGAGCCACAATTGTCGTGGTCATCCTATGAAATGAAATTACTGGTGATTATCAAATCTGCTCAGGTGGGATCAATGATGATCAAGTTGGCCCACATGTGAATGCGATCAGCTGGTGCGCAACCCATTCAATAGGATTGAAATTGCCCATGAGTGCTGCACTGTGGGTTATGAACAGTGTCAAGTGATGGGCTGTAAATAGATGCTAGTTATTTTGACACATTGCACCGCATTGAATCCGTTCTTTTGAGGGGAAATTTTTGAAAATGATGGTTGAAACTGACCGCATAAAATTAGTGTTTCTACATGTAAAATTAAAATCATTCTAGAGTCTGAATGTACCTAGCTCAAAGAACTTTGAATGTGCATTAAAAACCCAAAAAAGCAGAAAAAGAAAATCTTTGACAATTGTGAGGAAGGAAAACACAAAGCAGAGAGGAGCAGGAAAAAAAAGTCAGCTGAAGAGGAAAGAAATGGTTCAAACTTCAAAGTCCAGAATAAAGAAAAGCTTTGTGATAATGCTTCTGCAACAAGAACCCCTAGTTGGGATTGTCCCCAAACCATTTGTCTTTTTTATTTTGGAAATTTTCTTTTTTAACACACTGGACAATTTTCCACTTTCTTAAAATTTTAAAACAGTTGGAGTACTTCAGCCTTGGGTGAACCAGTACTCTCACTGGCACTCATGGTAAAAACTCCAAAATTTCATTTAAATTTCATCTAAATATTATAATTATACCTCCTTACACTAAATCCGGGTCTCTACCAAGAGGCCTCACTCAACAAGGTGAAGGGTCCCATTGTGGGTCACTGCTGTGTATACACTCACTTTATTATTTGCCTCGCTAGACTCCCTGTCATTACTGAAGTGCGACCAAACAGGTAGCTGCAAACTGTTCAGAAACCGACATGTTGTCAGTAAGTTGAAGATATGATTTCTGCTATCCTACCCCACGTGAAGAGGTTCATGAATTTATGACAGAGTTTCTGAGGCAAGTCGCTAAATACCCTAGCCGCCCGCATCGAGCACTGTCTGGCGCCCTTTCTGGGTTTTTCTTTCTGGGCCTGAGAGTGCACCCCTGCGGAGAACCGCGTGGTTCCAGCTTAGGTTTTGACTTTTTAAGTGTCGAAGTTATTCAAGTAGAAAAGAAAGCACACTTATCTCAGCGCCTGAATTTATGCCAGCGGTCTGTACCAAGTTCTATACGTGGAAGATTTTAAGATTTCGAATCCACTGAGCCGCTGCAAGAAACATTAAAATTATCGTTAAATAGAAGAACATTGCTAAGTCCTTATTGCAAAATAAGAAATGTAGAACTATGCTGCGTGGTTTTATGCAGAACCATGCAGGACCCAAAAATATGTGCAAGATGACAAGAAAACGAGTGCCCGGACAGAGCTCGATGGGGGTATTTAGCGTCTCGCATTTCGGAGGTGGGACTTGGCCTTTGTCTTCTTTTGGATGATATCATTTGTGTGTAGCTGGAAAAATTGGCCAGCTGAATAGTTTCGCAAAAGCCGCTTCAATACTCAAAGTGAAGGTACTACTATGGGTTTGTATGTATGATTGCGGTATTATACCCGTGGTATTATACCGTTGTATTATACAGCTCTTTCAAACCGAATGAGTATTATACAGTCCGAATGACATACGGGACCGCCATTCTGTTCAATTCGGAACAGCTCAATCGTCAAATCGCTTCAACAAGGGATACAAAGTTCTGCAAGTGGCTGCACCAGCTCTGCCCTGATAGCGGATATGAATCTGAACATGAAATGGACCCTGTCGACGAGGATGAGGATGCTGTTGGTGGTAGCGTTGATGAATTTGATCGTGTTAACATATCCGAGGGCGTAGACAGCATGCATGACGAGGATATCTTCGAGGCCGAGGAGGTGATGGATGAGGCATCGAGGGTAACATCTACGAATGAGGTGGACGGTGGACCTCTGAGTGTTGTATAATACATTATACGGTATTATACGGTATTATACAGCGTAGTCCGCGAAGAATCCAATTACACAGATCCATACTTGATACATACTTTTTGGATGAGTTTATAGCTAGCTAGTAGGAGCTATTTATAAATTACCTTTTTGTTTTGCTCTAGGACATGGGTTTTCTCCAAAACATTATTATTATATTTTGGTTTGGGGTGTGTAAAAGATTTTTTTTTTGGGTGTGTGGACAAGGTGCACTTGAAGTTTCATTTGTGCAAGTGTGATGGGATTTAGGAACATTGTGACTTTCAAATTTCACTAACAAGAAGCCAAATAAACAAATTGTGGATGGTTCTTTGCATATGGTTTGGTTTCAATTGATTTTATTTCCATAGAATATAAATATCATTAGACAAATGAAAGCCACCATGAATTTGGAAATCAGAATTTGAATTGGTTTTTCAAAATTGTGAATCAAGTTTAATTTCAAAAAATTTGGATTCATCTTTTGCAATTTTATTTTATTTCTTTTGTCTCAAATTTTCTTTCGAAAGTTGATGTTGTATTAGTGCATCCATTTGTTTCAAGTTTATATTCCAAATTTTAATTTTTAGTTTGTTTGTTGAATCTATTTTTTACACATTAAGATGTCTTCACATTAATTAATGTCTTGTTGATTAAATATTACAAAATAAAATAAAGTGTCAAAATTTAGTGTTAAGAAAAATTTATAATAAAGTTTAAGGTAGCTTAAATATACACATATTAGAAAAGTAAATAGGGTCTAAGCATGGTAAAGTAGACCAAAAAGTACATTCACCCAAATGCAAATTTTTAATATGATATTTTTGAACATAAACATAAGAAAGTAAATGCAATTTTTTATAAAAACTCATTATGGAAGCCTCCATGCTTACATTGAGTTTTGATGAGTTGAGTGCAAAATTTGAAAAACTTTAGTACAATAAAAGTAGGTAACATGTAGGAATGAAACTAACAAGTTACTGTTGTGTTCATTCCTACTTTTACATAAAACATTAAATATATTTAGATTCTACTATGAAAAATTTAAAAATCCACTAGTATATTTAGCATGCCATTGATTTGAAAATAAAATAGATCCAATATTTATTCTACTTGTGCTTGAATTTTAAACTACTTTGCAAGTTGTGACATTTGTTTAAATTTTGATGAATATATACAAACCTACTTTAAACATGTGGTTTCAAAATATAATTGTAGCAAAGTCAAAGAACTTCATATAATTAAGCATTAAAGTAAATAATATTTCAAAACTCAATATACCAAGGCCCACTTGATGGCCACTTTCCATTTATGTTACAAGGTAATTTTCTAGTCTACTTTACCATGCTTTTGCCTAATAATAATGTGGGAAAAATAATAGTTCCCTCACCTAATATGCCCACCAATAAATACCTTGTTTGATACATGTGATTTAGAAGTCCAACATTTAGTGTCCCTTCCAAGAAAACTTGACTACATTGTTGAAAGGTTATTCTTTATATTTATTTAATACCTCCTACATTTGAAAGGTATTATTTTGTTACTTATTTATAAATGAATTGAATTATGAATACCCCTTACTCATCAATACATGTGGTAAAATTTGGTAATTGAAAAAATCTATGCTTATTTTATAAATGCTACAAACACCTTTAATTGAACCCCTTAATTTTTCATAACTTTTTGTGAAAAGAATCTACATTTATCACTATTTTATTATTTCAGATTTTCCTTTAAGTTAAGCCTTTTCTAGTTATGCATGAACTCAAGTTTCAATTTTAAAAATTCAATAATCAATGTCCTTCATGTATTAAAGGCCAATGAAAAGAACATCCTACTATTTTTAGATATAACAATATCATTTGATTCATACCATGAAAGTTCCTTGAATTCTAACATGAGAATTGAAAGTAAGTCTTGACACTCACCTTCATGATAATATTTGGTTGGGATTATGCAAATTAGAAGTTTAAAACAAAGGAAAAAGACAAGACTTCACACACAAATAGGATGAACTAAAACGGTGAAAGCACACTATGTTGGCGAAAAAATGTTATCACAAATTTTTTTTTCAAATTTGTGCAACTTTCAACTTCCACCAAGCTAATATTAAAAGAGCTTTTCATAAATTCTATTCAAAATAAGGTCTAGTTCAATTGTCAAATAATGTAATTGTCAAAGGAAACTGCATTTCTTGATTAATATTAAATGATTAAAAAATATATTTGTGAGAAAATAAATATTGTCACAATATTGTCACAAAGTGCAAATCTATTCTACAAATGATTCAAATAATTGCAAAACTTGACGAAGTACTAAATTATATATTGAATGTGAATTGATTGTACCATTTTAATTACAATTGAAAAGTTTGACTCATGTGAATTTACAAAAATCATCTCAACAAGTTTTTCATTCAAATAAACATATGTGTGTTGAAAAAAAACATTTTGGGGTCCAAGCATGGTAAATTAGACTTCAAATGTTCCTTGTAGCATAAATGAAAAGTAGCCATCAAATATGCTTTGATATTTTGAACTTAAAAATATTATTTAACTTAAGGATTAATATGAACTTTTTAAAAACTTTGTTAAAACTTTAAATAAAGATTACATGTTTAAAGTAGATTTAAGTAAATTCATGGGAATCCAAGCAAAGCTCATAGTCTATTTTATAGTTTTTAAGTAGATGAAATAAGCCATTTTTTATAATTTTGAATTAATGGGGCTTGAAAATGTACTTGTGGTTTTCCATCTTTTTCACATTCTAATAAAAATATATCTAGCTTGTAGGGTAAAAGTAGGTTGGAGAAAAAAATTTACTGGTCAATTTCAAACCTACTTGCATTAAAAGAAATTTTGTATTATGCAACCATTCAATTTGTGATTATATGTGACTAATTGTCATTTGTACCTATGTTTTGTCAATTTTAATACTCGCCATATTTTTTAATCTATTATTATTATTGTGACTATGATACCATTAATTTGTGGCTACAAAGTTTTTCATTATTCCATGTTGACTAACTTTTTGAGCTTTTCATCCAAGAAGAGCCATTTATGTCAATTGTTTTGCAAAAATAGTTGTAACTTGGTTACTTCAATGTGGTGTAACTATAGTTTTGATGTATATACGATGTTTGGATATATATATTCAAATATATTTGTAGATTATATTGTAAGTGGGTTGGGTAGATTGAGCAAGTAATTAATTAAATAGGTGCATGAATAGGTAGGTAGGTGGATAGTAAGTACGTACATAGTTAAACTAGATTAATTATTTGGCGAACAAATTACACACATAATAAAATAAAACTACCAATTATAATTATATATTATACTTAATAGGTAATAAATATTATTAATTACAACTAAATTAATTTAAAAATAAGATTAATAAATTACTTAATATTTTTTAATTATTAGATAATAATAAATTATTGATTAATTATTGTCACTTTCACCAATGTTTAACCAAATTTTAATTTTGCCAAGGCTTAAACAAGGTTTAACCAAATTTTAATTTTGTTAATATAAATGAAATTTGGCCAAAGTTTAACCAATTTTTAAACAATTTTCGACCAAAATTTTAATTTCACCAAAGTTCAACCAAGTTTTAAATTAACAAAATTTAGCCAAAGTTTAACTAATGTTTAGCTAACATTTGAAAAAAACTTAACGACAAATTTGTCAAGTTTTAATCTAACCATTATTTAGGCAAATATGAGTTTAACCAAAATTTGGGTTTAGCTAAGGTTTTGTAAAATTTAAATTTAACCAATCTTTAACCAAAATATGAGTTTAACCAAAGTTTTGCCAAATATGAATTTAATCCAAATTTGGGTTTTGTTAAGGTTTTGCCACATTTGAATTTAGCAGCTAATGTTTAACCAAAATATGAGTTTAGCCAAATTTTTGCCAAATATGAATGTAACCAAAATTTGGGTTTTGTTGAGGTTTTGTCAAAATTGAGTTTAACCAATGTTTAACCAAGATTTGGGTTTTGCCAAGGTTTTGCCAAATATGAATTTTATCAATATTTAGCCAAATTTTGGGTTTTGCTAAAATTTTGCCAAATATGAATTTATCCGATATTTAACCAAAATTTGAGTTTTGCCAAAGTTTTGCCAAATTTGAATTTAGCCAATGTTTAACCAACGTATGAATTTAATGAAGGTTTGCCAAACATGAATTTAACCAATATTTAGCCAAAATTTTGGTTTTGCCAAATTTGAGTTTAGTCAATTTTGAACCAAAATATGAATTTAGCCAAGGTTTTACCAAATATGAATTCAACCAATATTTAACCATTTCAATTTTGCCAAATTTGAGTTTAACCAATGTTTAGCCAAAATATGAGTTTAACCAATGTTTAGCCAAAATATGAGTTTAACCAAATATTTAACCAAATTTTGGGTTTTGCCAAATTTGAGTTTAGTTAATTTTAGCCAAAATATGAATTTAACAATATTTAGCCAAAATTTGGGTTTTGCCAAATTTGAATTTAGTTAAAATTTTACCAAATTTGAATTTAACTAAGGTTTTACCAATTTGGAGTTTTGCCAAACTTTAACCAAATTAAAGTTTAGCCAAGCTTTTGTGAAATTTTTGTTTTGCCAAGGTTTTTGCCAAATATGAATTTAGTCAAAGTTTATCCAAATATGGGTTTAATCAAAGTTTAGCCAAATTTGAAATTAACCAATGTTTAATTTAACTGATGTTAATTAATGTTGAATTTAACCAGATTATAATTTAATTAATATTGAGTTCAAGTTTAGCTTAGGTTTCAACATAAATGAAATGTAGGCTTAACCTAGTTGCAACATATGTTACTTTAATTTATAGCCTAAGTTAATTGGTAGGTAGTAAGCTAGGATAATAAATAGTTGGTGTGGCTAGATATTAGTTGGTAGATATTACTTTAAGTGAATTAAATTAATTATATATTTTTCTTATGTTGATTAAGTTGGTACATTAGGAAGGTAAGTTAATAGGTTAGGTGGGTAGGTAGGTATTTAGATAGATAGGTAGGTAGGTATGTATGTTAATTAGGTAGGTAGGTAAGGAAGGCTTATATAAGTAGGTTGGGTTTTTAGGAGGATCTTATTTTAATATGTGATTAAAAAGTTTATTGTGTGCACATTTAGTTATATACCTAGTTTGCAACATTGGAAAAAAAACAAATGCTAGTTTAGTTTGGTATCATCTTTTGGAGATTCCAACAATTTTTTGTCATTTCACAATTTCTATCTAATATGCTTGAGATTAATGTGTATTCAATCATTGATTCTAAAATGTTTGGTGTGACATTTGGTGTTGATTTTTTTTTCCCATTGTAAAATAAAGGTTTCATGTTTACAAACACATTTTAGAGGTAAAAAGGATGTAGCTAAGCAATAAGCATAGAGTAAATGCAAATTCAAGTATAGATTAAGGAAATTAGTAGTAGAGGGGGGGAAATGCAATTTGATTGTACAAGTAGCAAGAATGGTGCTAGATGCAAGAGGTTGAGATTATGAATGAAAATAACAAATAGCTTGAAATGTTATAAACAATGTAAAGTGTCAATGGCTACTTGGTTACTTGGTATTGTCTTGATTCCTAATGGTCACATGCCTCTTCATGGTGAATGGGTAGTGTATGGATCGGCACATACCTCTTGGTGGATCAATAGGCTTATAATTGGGTATTGTTTCAATATCTAATGGGCACATGCTTCTTGGTGGTGAATGGGTAGTGTATGGATTGGCACATACCTATTGGTGGGTCAACAGGTTTATATGCCATTGAATTGGATTCAATTTAAAATTCTAGATGGTGTAGATGCTGCAAAAATTCATATTAAAAAAACATGTAGTATAATTTGAAGTATTTCCCATCATTTCATGTGTTTTATTTTCTTAAATAAAACATGTTGAAATTATTCCATCCTATTTTTTTTATTCAGTTTTTTGCAAAAAAAATTATGTTGTAAATGTTCATTTATCAGTTCATCCAGTTGATTTATCATCCATTGTTTTCATCCAAGAATATCATTCATCCATGACATGTGGCAAAATATTCCATCCCATGTATTTAAAAAAATTTCATCAAAATCAATAAGATATTCCTAAAAAGACTTGCTTGGGTTCACTTATTCATGTTCACAAGATAGCATCCTTGTGCACTACATGAACAAGGTAAGTTGTTGCACTTTTTGTTGTTGTTTCGAAAGTCAACTCAGAATATGTTGTAATCTTGCTAAGGTTCAAGACTTTGAAATCTATAATAATTTGCAAAGTTCATTTAGCTTCTCATGTACCCACTTTTGTAGTTTGTTGTCCTTAAAGTTGTGATGTTCCTTTTATTAATGTCATATTTAGCCACAATATATATTTAATCCATTATAGCAATACATGACCTCTTTAGGTTCATACGATTCCATGAACTTAAAAACATCAAAATCCACTTTATGATACAAGAGTGCACAAAGTCTTAAATGTGTTGTTTTGTTAGTTAGTAGAGTCCATTTATTATTTGTTGGTCCAAAAGGTCCAAAGGAGTGATTATGACAATCTTGCAAAAGTTTGTCATGTCCATTAACTAGAATTAATACTCCAATTTGTTCATATAATTCCATGAAGTCACTAAGACCTATAATAAGCCCAATTTTATTCCTTGCAAGTCCATTATATTCTATGTTTTTCTTACTGTAGTCCAAATTTGTCCATTAGATTTCCATGAAGACATTTTCAACTCTATAATAAATCTAGTTTCATCCCTAGAGTAAGTCTTTTGTATTCCATGTTCTCTTACCAAATTCATTAGAAAAAAATAAAATTTAATGGGTTTGTGTGATTAAATTTTAATCACAAGTGAGATTCGCAACTAAAATCCCTTTAATTGTGTTAGACAAGTCACATATGACATTAGTTGCAAACAACAATCGATATTGGATGAAAGAAAAAGTTAACAAATACAAGTTCATCCTTTGACTCCATGGTATACATAGTCACATGCGATTAAGATGTGATCATTTTGATCACAATTGAGGACAAATGACGTGCTGCCACATGTCCCAATATTTAACTCCAGTGACAAGAATTTGAGGAACTGGTTTATGGGGTCTTTTTTGTATGGTTGCCCTGGATGTTTTGACAATTAATTGTTTTTCATATTTTAGTTGTAATGTGTTGTTCAAGGTAGATTCCATTTTACGGTTCAAGCAATTTGCCTCTTATTGCCCTTCTTCGTTGTTGTTTTTGTTTCATCGTCCTTGTGATGAAAAAGACAATTTGTCTTGTCGTCTCTTTACAATTGATGAATTTGAATGAGTTGGATTTGTGGCTTGCACATTTGTCTTTTTGAGGAAGAGACGCAAAGAATAGCAATTTCATGAAAGGAGTTGCGATGTCAACAAGTGACGATGAGATGGAGAATGAAGCTTATGTAGGAGGCTTGTGCTTTTTGCAACCACATTTTGACTATTTTCCTCCTCATTTCTACCGACATATACTTAGCCGAATGGGTGTTTTGTTTTGTTTGAGTCCTCTATCTTTGTTGCTATTGTTGCTGGGGTTTGCTTTTGTGAAGCTTGATTATGTGTTTCTCTTTGTTTCTCATAATGTGTTTTTATCTTTTTGTCAATTGAATTTAGTGCCTATTTTTATGGGAAGAAAGGGTTGAAATCTGATGCAAAATTAAGCTTCTACATGAATGAATCCATCATTTAGAATGAAGAGAGAAAAGGAAAAATTGCATTGACTGAACTAACTGATCTCTTTCTTTTTTTTCTTTTTTTTTTAGATCTGAAATAGGAGCACAAGTGGAAAGCAGGAGCAAGATTGAAGATTGATCTAGGGCTACAATTGGAGATTCAATGAATGATCACACTTCTAAATTGCCTTGGATTAGGTCTCCTTCGCCTCCTCCTCCTCCTCCTCCTCTACTCTTTTTAGTAAGGAAATAATAATGAACATTACATTTTCTTAATGGATATGTAGTAGCAAGCAAGGAGAAAGCCTAACAAAAATTAGATTATGTCCTTTCATCATCCTTCCTATAGGTGAAGGAAGTTTTTTGGGTTGCCTTTTGAAGGGTTAAGGTTTACAACATTCAAACTTCTTTTTTTCGTGCATGTTTTTTTTACTTATTATTGTTGTTGGAAGTGATGATGTAATTTTTTGATCTACATAACACAAGTCTCCTCCTTGCATAGTTTAACAAAGGAATGAGTGCCATGCAATAATAGGTGGCATCTAGGCCAATGTTCATGGACTTGACAATTGTAAATAAGGATGTTTTTTTGCTTTGGGCACAAAAGAAGAGGGTGGTTGTAAAAACATACCTAAATTCCACAAGGCTCTTTCCATTGTTTACTCTAAGATCTTGGGTACAAATCTTTTTCTTTTTTCTAATTTTCTTCTACTTACAACTTTTTTTTTGTTGGGTTGTTCTTCAATAGTTTGTATTGAGTGCATGAAAGCAAGAAATTACACAATGTTCAAATTTTTTCAAGTAAAGGTTGAACCTTATGTAAAACTTTCTAAAGCATGGAAAAATTGAATTTAATCAAATGAATAAAATGGATTGTGACCATAAGAAGATGATTACTTAAGGTGATAGTGACAATGCAATATGAGGCCATGATTATTGCTAAAGTTTCCTTTCACCCAGTGTGGTCATGGCCATTCTTGTTTAGGTGAGTGCAAATAGAGCATGGAGAGAGAAGCTAACAAAAATTTTATGTGAAAATTAGAAACTATACAAAAAATTTCTATCATATTTTGTGGCTCTCAATGAAAGCAAGATGGGTGTTTTCTGATTAGGGGGGAAGTGGGGGCCAGGGGAGGGATTTATGGGAAAAATTCCCAAGTCTTAAAATTGTGAAGTCCTATTGTTTTGGAGAGTGTTACAATAGCATTAAGAAAATGCAAAAAGAAGAAAAAAAGAAGAAAAAGAATTGTAACCTTTTTAAACTATACAAAGTCTTCTTGTTTGTTTGTAGAAGGTTTTATAATAATGAGTACATACTTTGATGGATAAACTCCTACTGAAGCCTTCTCTTGCAAGTCCTCCTCATCTTGAAAATGGGGGCTTATAGCAAGTAAGTCGGTCCCCTTCACTTGTGACACCCATTAGCAAGATCTCTATTTTTTTTTCCTTTTTTTCAAGAGCCACTAGGAAGATCTCCATTTTTTATATAAATTTTTGAAACACAACAACAAACCCAATTAACAAGTTGTTCACATTACTTAAACCCCCAAGTCAAGCCCATTGACACATGACACAACAAGTGTTTTTTTTGCCTAGTTCATTGACCAGTTAGTGGTTTGAACCTGGGACTTTTGTGCTACCAAACAAGGGCTATACCATTGAGCCATCACTCACTCCTAAGGGGGGTAAGATCTCCCATTTTTCATAGTCCTATTTTTTTGTGGGTGGTAGTATCTATGTTTTCTTGTTGGAGCTTATGAAAGGACAAAAAAACTTACATATGAGCTTCAAGCCCTTAGATGTGGAGATTTTAATGCCTAGGGTATGTATGTATCATTATTATTACCAGGTTGATCAATCATCGCCAATTTGGCCATGGTGTGTGACCTTGCAATTAAAATTAAATAAAAAAACTTATCAAAACATGTTGGTTTGGCTTTGCAAAATGGTTTTGGCCCAACATTTTTGCATAGTTTGCTAAGGTTGCTAAAAGCATAACAAAGCCTATCAATTACCAAAAACAAATGTAATAAATGTGATTTGACTGCTGTTCCATGTTTCTGATTGGCTAATCATAATAATGATTAGTTTGATTATTTTGTTATTAATAGTCTATGGGTGTAATCACAATCAAATGAACCAATGGTGATGAAGAACTCAAGGATTACAATCCTTTTTGTGGTCATTTTCAATTTTTCATAGAAAGGACTTTTGGGATCAAATTTTTTGCGATATGTTACTAAAAATGCATATAATTTTTTCAATACATCACATTTTTTGTATTAATTTTTCATGAATAACCAAATTTTTTAAAAAGTGTATAGATTCTACCAAATTCTTTGTTTTGTTTTGAAAAATTATCTTAATTTCAAATTGCATGAAAATATGCTAATTATTTAGTGTTTTATTTTATTATTTCATACACTACAACTTTGTTTTACATGTCATGTACATTACACCCCATTTACATGTGGTAAAGGACTCTTGAAATTTTATAATTCTATTCAATAGATTTTAAATTTTAAAATTTCGCAAATTTCAAATTGTGAATGATTTTTGAGTGTGGATAATCCATTAACATCATTTAAATTTTTTTCTCATCAAAATTCTTTTATAAAGGGAGTTGTTAGCTTAGTAATTTGTAAATTGACTACTTTTGGTGGAATAATTGTTCAAGTTCAAAGGTCATTTATTAAAACCAAAACCCAATTCTTTTTTTTTTTTTTGAATTCTTCAACATTCATATTAGTCATTTAACACTACATTCCATGATTAACATGGCATAAAAGTGGCACCACAAAAATACATCTAACAAAATTGTAATTTTTATAGAGTTTTGGCGATCGCCTAACATGTTTTTTGGCTTGTTTGATTGTGACTACACCCCTCCACCTATTTGCAGTCATAGTTTTTGTTTTATGGGTGGGTTGGAAAAAAAATAAAATTACAAAACTTGGATGTGAGAAATGTTTTGTAGGGTCACATACTGAGCACCCACCACTAGAGATGTTTTTAGTAATACAAGGAACTTTTTCATATGAAAGAAAACTAAGCTTTTGATGAGAAAAATATTTCTCAAAATGGGTAGTAAAGAATAGAATTGATACCAACATTTTGCAGCTGGTGTCGTGACAAAAGTTGTTGTTGATGATTTGATAGATGTGTAAGCAACAAGTGTATGAAGTTGAGTTCTTCTAATCAATTACCCATCAATGCGTGTGTGATGCACTTGTACAAGTCTTGTAGAGTCATTGTTCTCATCACACATGTAGGATTATATAGAGTATGAACTAGCATCATTTGGTCAACTTTTCAAGGTCAAGGTATGATGAAGACTCAAAGTAGTTGTGCAATTCATCTTTAGCAAATTGGCAAAAACATGAGTCAAAGTTTAACCAAGTCTCAAATGGGTACCTCATAGCAGAAGATCAATATTTGAAGCTTGTAGTTTGAACTACAAGCTTGTAGTTTTGTATAAGTTTATTTTAGTGGTGCATGTTTATGAAACTTTTTCTACAAGTGGCAGAGCTAAAGGATATGTAGTTTAACCTTGTTGTAGTCTCATCAAGTCCACACAAAAAAGGATCCATTATGGCATCTTACATGCAAATCTCTAACACGGTAGTCCATGAGTTTGTCAAGTGGAATGAAAAGGCTCATAGCTACTACTGCACCATGTTCACTCTGGCTAAGGTGAATTAATTGTTCACTTTTTTTCTTTCCATATATAATTTTTAAATGTCTCGTGTCATATTCAACTTGATTTTTTTATTTGACCTCTTATTGAATTCTAGATCTTTACTTGTAACTAGTGCAAATTATGATAAAGCTTTTTGTTTTGTCAAAAAAATTCTGCCCTTGGAAATGCATGCATGCATTTGGGCAAGGGGGAAAGGGGCTCTTTGGAGTTAACTTTTAGTAGGAAGGAAAAAATTGACTTGAGCACCAAATAATTCCATATATATGATGCACGCAGGTTGGAACTTTGGCAACCAATGCATGATCTAGTTGCTGGAGATGTCAAATGTGCTTAAGTTTAAAGGAGATCTGATGGTGGGTTGTGCAACACCATTAACATCCCCTAAAGAAAAGTGAGCATTCCCCTCCAATTTTACAACTAGAGCTGTTGCTTACTTTAACTACATGTCTTCCTTTGGTGTTGCTTTTTCCCAATTTGATTTTATTTGGTGGGCAAAAATATTGTCCAATAGTTTTTGTGTTCTAAAGGAGGTGTGCATGACATGAGGAGGGGATGAATGTGGCATGTACCCTTCTAATAGTGACTAGTTCACTTTGTTGCTTGTGTTCTCCCAAGCTTGACAACTTTGCCAAATCTCTCCAATGCCATTACAACAATGTCTAACACCTAAAAAAACAACACATTAAAGTTAATAACATACCACAATCCCTGTAGAACATCACATTTTGTAACAAAAATAATCATTGTCTTGACATCTTGAATTGTTTTTTCAACTTTGAATTGACAAATTGTTGACAAGCAGGAGAAAGGAACAAAAGAGGCCATAAAAAATAAGTATTTCAATTCAAATAAGACTTCCCATGGGCGGCATTTATCTATTGGTTCATTAGGTGGCATATAGGTTTGTTATGCATAATGTAGAGAGAGAAAAGGTCTCAACCTTGAATCATGTATTTGAATCTTGTAATAGCCAAATCAAATAGTCCACCACCATGTATTGCCAATCATTAGAGGAGTGTGCAATGTTACACAAGGCTTCAATGATGCATGGAGACTTTGCAACCTTTAACCTCCTTAGTTTCTGGTGACAGATGGTGTGTAAAACCCCCTCTCTTGTAGGCAAACTTTCATTCACAGGTCCTCCCCACATACATGGAAATTACTTTAAGAAATCCATGTGGCAAATTGTGGGGAAAAACTTTTCCTTAAAGGGAAAGTAATTGATCAATTGTAGTGATTAGCATTGCAATTGACTTGCCCACTCTTTTGCTTTCTGAGACTCCATCTCTAGGCCCCCCATTCCTCGTGTCAATAGGTCATAGTGGTAACTCATTTGCTTGTTTACAAACTACAAAAAATGGGTGTATACAATCTTCACAGCATTGATGGTCAGCTAGATTGCAAGCTCTAAAATGTCCCTATTGGTTGCAACATCAGGGAAGGTACTACCATAAATAACAAGGTGTCCAAGGGCTCGTACAACCACTCGCTACTCCACCCATGTTGACTGCCCCCTTAGAAGTTCCATTAGTGCTAGGATTATAGCTTTCAAATTCAAGATGTTAGCAACCTAGTTGACAACCTAAGGATTCTACCATAATTCGCCTACTTCATCCCAAAGACAATGAAACAAAACAAGAATGAAGAAGGGCATTAGCAGAAAAACCACCTAAGCCATCAAATCACCTGAATCGTCAAAGATGTAGCCTCATTCCTTTCTTCACCAACTTTATCTTTGTTTATCTTACTTTTTTTTGTTACAATTTTATTCGTTACTATTTTTTTTCACTATAACATTATTCCTTTGTACCTTATCTAGATAACCTTAAGACCAATAACACACATTGTACAGATAGTTGTAAAATTGGTCAACCATTTTTAAATTTATAATGTATTTAAAGAAATTTTGGAGATTGAGAAAAAGAGGCCTACCTCAGGGGTTTTTTCCAACATAAATAATCCCTAAATACTTATAATACCATAGAGGAAAGTGATAATTTACATGTTGGAGAGGAACTCATGGTGATCAATTTCATAAAATAGTCTTAATATAATATTTATAATACTTATGAATGATTACATTGAGGTGACAAACATTGTGAAGAGGGACTCTTGTAATTAATAAATCCGTAAAATAAAACATCTTATGAATAATTATAGTACAATGATAAGCATTATGAAGAGGGATTCATGTGATCAATTTTCAACACAAGCCAAAATATCATCTTTCAAAAAATCTTCATATAAAAAATATACTTATTACATAGAGGCCAAAATCCATTAAGCCACTATAGTCTACAATGAATCTAAACATAGTGTTTTTGCCTTATAGACTTGAACATTTTCTCCTTCAATGAGTGAACTACACATTTAACATTACAAATTGACTTAAATTTGTTTTCCTACCAAAAAAAATTGATTAGCACCTTGTATATTCTTCAGCTCAAAGATTGTGTACATTTATAAAAGACTAGGTTCTTATGTCTTTAATGCATAGTCCTTTTGTTGTGATATAGCCCACAAATGATAAGACTACAATTGTAACATGACCACAATTTCACATGTTAACTTCATAATCTGTGTATCACTTTACTTGATATGGTTCATGGCTAAAAGTATTTTATGCAAATCCTTTTAATTCTTTGGGACATTATATTTTCTCAACAAAAACATTTGTTGCTTGTTTTTGTGGCACAAAATTTTGGGTCCATGTTGTCTCTTCAATAGTCCAAAACAAACAATGATATGCAAACAACTAGTCCTTACCCATATACTTAGTAAGCAACTACTTCCTTTCTGTTTCTGTGCTTGTCTATATTGATGGACCCTAAACCCTTATCATATAAGAATTTCAAGCATTGAACTAGAGACAATTTCAAGCTTGAAACTAGAGATGGTTTCAAAATCACCTGTGATTTTTTTGTTGGCTGTGTCCTGAATGGGGGCAGGTTGGGAACAAAGAATGTGATGATTGTCATGGATATGAGAAAAGACCTTAGCAAGTAAAATGGTGAAGTCCTCATAAATTTTATGTAGTAACTCTACGATCCAATGGACAATAAAGAAATTTCCAATTGTAGGAGATGATTACAATAGTTATATTAACAATTAACTAGTGATTCCATTTAAAATTCAATGGTCAATGGTAATTGTAGCAATGCATAAATCAAGTAGCATATGGTAATTTTAATAGTAGAAGGTAAATAATAAACCCAACAAGAAAATTAGGAGTGGAAATGAAATTCCAACAATTATGAGGAAAATATAGTAATGAAATGTAATTTAGTCAAATGAATGTAAAATTATAACACTAAATGAGTTTTGCACAATGTCAATTTAATGTATTATATGTAAAAATGTAAATCACCATGAGTCTTTGGAATCCTAAAAACATCTCCAAAGCGTAATTTATATCCTTAATAGATGTTGAATAAATCCTATTGGATACATATTGAAATATGATCGAGATTGCAATTCACATGTAGTTTTAATATGTTTTTGACAACTTTGATTGTTGACCTAAAGTTGCTTTTATTTTTTATTGAAAACCATGATTACTGATCTAAAATTTGAAAGTTGATATTTAATTGCATGGGTTTTAAACATGTATTATGAATATCATGCTAGGGATACAAATTCCTTAATGTAGTTCCAAAGAATGTGGGAATTCAACATGCATCTAGAGAATGTTGAATTTCATGGAGTTGATGTAGTTTTTTTTTTGGTGTGTGCATTTAAAACAAATGTGAAGTGATGTCCAGCAAATGGTTTAATAGGAATCATTATGCTAAGAGCTAGTTGATACATGGTTTAAAGCTATTATATTTCTTTTATTTTTTCTTTTTTTCTCTCTCTCCACATGTAGTTAAAATAGTCAAATTGACTATTCATTCATTTGATATTTGAAAGGCTTTTGAAATTTGACAATTCATGGGCTTTTTATATTGAAGCACATATGACATTTATAGGTGTACTTTGAGCTATGACCATTTTTCTTTAGTTTAAGAATAGCTAAGGTTTTAAGTCATCAAATAACTCTATTCCACTTCATGTGGAAGATTACTTAAAAGTCAGCAATTGGGTCAATCAAATCTCTTCTTGTTTGCACAATTTTGAACTTGCATAATTGCAAGACACAACTCCCAACCTAAGAGGATTGGATGGTTCACTCTATATGAAGGGCAAAAAGGGCTACCCTTCTCCTATATGTAAGAATTTAAAAAAGACATGAAGTTAATTTCAATTCACAATATATGTTTTAAAACTTAATCTTGATATGAATGGGTTATAATGTTATAGGTTTACTTTGTAACTCATTGTCAACACATTTATTTTCTTTCCACAGTCACCTATCAATGGAATGTTTTTCATAATGAAATCTTACTCTCTTCTACAAATGTAAAATACTTAAACTTTGTAGGAAGTACAATGAGTAACTATAATTATGGCTTCTTAGACAATCTCATGTTTACAATTTCTCATAATACATAAAAACATGTAATCCATTGCAATTCTATTGAAGACATCAAAAAAATTAAACCAAAATCATTTCAATTTCAATACAAGTAACTTTTTTTACTTGCAAAAACTTTTTTCTTTGCAATATATATATATCATCATTGAAATAACAAAAAAATTATATTATTCATTTGAATATTTAAGAAAATTTTAATGGCTGGTTCATACATTGAATCTTTCCCAAATGACATTGTAACAACATTGTTATTTCCAAAAATAATGCACATCATTACTTTAATGGAGGTAGATGAAAATCGATATTGGTATTTGTTGAACAAAAATGAAGCAAAGCAAATGCCATCAAAAGTAGGAAGTCACATAACATTAGTTGACATACATAAATGTCGTCACATATTATTATCAACATTCAATCATTTGCTCACTTTGAGAAGTTTCAATAATGAGTGGAAAAAACTTGTTGATAATATAGTTGAATGGTCAGCATTTCAACTTGCTAATGAAGACACCCGAAAATATGGAACAAATTTATCGGAATCTCAAAGCACATTCACAATGTGGTGTTTTCAAGAGAATTTGAAATTTTTCTCAAAACATTCACAAAATAAAAAATTGTCAAATTTTGGAGGCTTGAATATCATGATTTGGAAACCTTATGTGATAAATTACTTTCACTTTAATGACATTTTATGAAAAAAATTCCCATTTCAAAAATAAAATTTGATTTTGTAGATGCAAAATTTGAAAAGAAAAAGAAATTTGCTTGATTTCAAAAATATAGAACATAAACAATTTTTTGACATCAACAAATTTTTTCCATAATTCCAAATTTTATAAAAGGTTATTTTAAATACATCATAAATTTAAAAAACCCCATTTAAAATAAAATAAAATAAAATAAATTCCAATAACATATATTATGATGAATCATTCACCTTCATTATATTTTTATCATTTGAATAAAATGATAAAATGTGTTTTTAAAAAAATCGTAATTAATAATTATGTCATCATTTTTAATTAGAGTCTTTAAACATATTTATCACATATATGTATTGTCATAGTTATACAAAGTGGAAAAGTTTGACAAATCAGAAATTACAGTCCCATCCAAATTCAAGGTAAATGTCTTTACATCTACACAATTCAAAACAAATTCATATATTCAAACATATCACACACATAAATTCCATTAATTATATAAATAATTTTAAAATTATAAATCATTAAATTTATTTGTAGGAATATGACATTCAAGAAATTATTTATGATCAATACAAAAAGCATGATTATCACATCATCAACATAAAAGATGTCGAATGGGGTGCATTCCCAAAAGGTTCAAACTATCATAACATGTTCTTTAACCTAAAGACAAAAGAAAGAGCTTTTGGATTATTCATTGGAGGATCTTACTAGGTGGGGGAAAAAGGAAATTATAATCAAGTGTCATTCGTTAACACATATGCAGATGCAACATTATACATTTCTTTGAATGAATCAAAATTCATCAAAGAATATAAAAATAAAATATCAGAATGGAATCAATATTGGAAAGAAAATTGTATTGATTTAATTTGGCATGACAACTAAGAAGTTGTTTTCAAAAAAAAATTGCTAAAAAAAAAACCATAGTAACTACATCAAAACTATTTGAATCAACATGGAAAAAACAAAAAACTGCCATAAAAAATGACATTTTAAATTTTTTAAAACATAATTGAATTTTTTGATAAAAATAACAAATTACATTGTAATTAGATTTTTAAATCAAACATATAACATTAGATTTACATATGTGAGAAATCCAAAAAATAAATCTAATTTTTTCAACATTTGTAAATTATATCTAACTTATTAATATAATTGAAAATTAATATGATTTGGAGATATGATTATAGGTATATAAAAAAATGAAAATATCAATAATCATAGTGTAAATTTCATTATCAAACCTCAAGTTTTGATCAAACAATGGAATCAAGATTTGAAAATTCCACAAATATCAAACCTTGATGAATCAACATCAAAAATTTCACATCCATATTCAAACACAACCTATACAATTGAGAATACAAAATTTGAGATTTTCCACTTACCATTTAATGACATGCAATCATATGATACTAAAAATGAAAATGAAAACATAACATTCATTGATGAAACAAATATTTATTCACCATTACACATTAAAACCATCATAAATAAAAAATACAAGTTAAATATTTACAAGCCATTTCATTTGAAAATTTCATTGCACATACAATAAATAATCAATTATTAAAATATGTAGGAGGAGTTGTAGGTATTAATAAAACAAAAATAATTAGAGCTATTCAAGATTATTTTTTGAAAACCAAAAAACAACAAAAACTTAGAGTTGCAGCATACATTGCAAATGTAGCCTTATTAATAAATGGAACAACAATACACCTTTTGTTGGGATTATCAATCAATAAACACATAGCTATAACCAAACTTAATTCAATCATAAACATATGGCCAAATATTCAATTCATCATTATCGACAAAATATTTATGGTAGGTTGCACTTTGCTTGCCACAATACACTTAAAATTACAAAAACTAAAATCTAACATTTTATCATTTGGGGGAATCAACATAATGTTCATGGGAGATTTTTTACAATTTCCACCAATCAATGACACACCATTATATTCAACAAACATAAAATTGATTTTTACATTCACAAAATTAACACAAAAAAAATTCATAGGTAAAAGCCTTTGGGACAATTACATTCGACCAAATAATATTATAACAAAGCAAATGAGACAAAACAAAGACATTCAATATGCTACCCTTTTAGAAAACCTTCAAATTAGAAATATTCTAAAATTAGATTTTGACCCATTTTCTATCTAATTTAAATGTTAACTTATTTGATGATCCATGGAGGACAACAACTTTTATAGTTCCTCGTAACAAATTACGAAATGCCATAAACCATTACATGATAGATATCCATTCAAAAATATCAAAACAAAAATGTTACATTATTGTTGCAACTAACACATAAAAAAAAGGTCCAATATGTAATGATATCAAATACATCACAAGACAAACAATGTTCACAAGTAAAACTCAATGTTTAACACCTTTCCTTAAGATCTATGAAGGAATGAAAATCATTATTATTGAAATTTTATATCCTAAACTTGGAATTGTAAAAAACATTAGATACATCGAAAATATATCCCTCATAGGTGCAAAATTCGAAATGGATACAGAAAGATGTTACAATGCATCCCTCCATAAATGTTTTAATCAATTTTTAATGATTTCATTGAAAAGAACATAAAATTTCAAAACATAAAATTAGAAGGCCTCCCTTAAAATGTCATACCAATAATACTCATGTCAAGGAATTTCCAATATCACCATCACATATTGGAATCAAACAACTCCAAAACATTCACTCAATAGATATCAATTGCCAATTGCCCCAACTTTTTATCTCATAGACTTCAAAGCACGAGGACAAACATTTGACAACTTAATCATAGATCTTCAGCAACCACCTAACAATGTGTGTTTAAATGTGCACAACATGTACTTAATGTTGAAATTGAATGATCGCAGCCCTTGTTTATATAATCTTCAAAATATGAATGGAGAACAAACAATATGGCATAAGTTTTGAAATTGCAATTTATTTAAAAACTAAATTATAATTCCAAAACTTTCCTCATGCCCTTTGTTCTTAGTTTTAAAAATTTTAAACAATACAATTATTTAAGTACATGGCTCACCAAATAATTAGATAATCATTTAATTAATAATGATTAAATTTAACATATATTTAAAACATAAATTATAAGTTACAAATATTAAATATTCATTATCACCTACTTAAATAACTAATAATTTTTTAGTATTTAACTAATTAGCTATCCAATTACTCACATGTGATCAATAGATAAATCATAAATAAATAAATAAAAAATATATTCTATTACTTTTTAAAATCTGATCGAATTCTTAATAATGTAATTAATGTAAAAATAATTTAATTACTATCGTAACATATTATTAAAAACATTGTAAATATTTATTTTCAGATTATAAATAATGAATTAAAATTTTCTATTAAAAATAGATTCCTACACAAATTATTCATTTAATAATTAATATTAAATGAAATATAGTAATTACTATATATTTAGTTTTTTAATGTAAAATTTCCATCAATCAACTAAATGTTTTTGTTTTATTTGTAATTATTACATATGATAATCTATTGAACATACATTAAATTCTCTAACTATTGTAAAATTATTATAAATATATTTATCATAGATAAGTAATTGCAGAATTTTAAATTAATTTTTTATATTGTTGTATAATAATGCCTCCAATTAAATTCATTACAATAATTATTTTAATTACATTTTAATTTTTCCAAAACATTTATTCAGATTTAAAGTTATAAATTACAGAATAATAATGTTCAGTTAGAAAGTAATTATGCATATACTATAATTAATTCTTAACTAAAGTAATTACAATGATTTTAAAGTAAAGTAGCATTAATTACAGTAATTGATTTCCATAATTGTAAGAATATCAATTATGTAATATATAAATCTATGTTGTCACAATTTAGTGTAACTTGTAATTAACAAATATAATAGTTTATAGTTAGTTAGAAAAATGATTTATTATAGACAAGTAGTTACACAAAATAAATATTTTATTTTACTATATTACAATCCATGTAGTTATGGTCATTACATTATTATTTGAATTAAATTATGATTATTTAAAAAATTAAATGGAAAAAAAATTATGAGGAATTATGATCAATTATAAATTAATTATACAAGTATTGTATTTCTAACTTACAAATAAATAAATAAATAATAATGATTACACAATAATTTTATGTTACTGTAGAATAATAATTATCAATATAAAATTTTATGTTGTTAGATTAACAATTTAGTATTTACTATAAAAAAAAGTAGAATAATGAGTAATACATACAATTATTTAGTTTGTCTAATTTTTAAAAAATACAGTAATTACATCAACTTTGCTCACTATTTTAATATTATTTTAAAACTTTGAAATAAAATCTTAATTATAGGGCATAACTTCTCAATTATGGATATAATTTTCTTATTATTAAAATTTAATTATTGTAAATAGAATAATTACTTTTCATGACGGGGAAATATCAATTTATTATAATTATTTTTAATGTGAAGTAAAATTATTCTAAAATTTTATGAAGTAGTAACAATTATGTATTGTAAATACATACTAAATAATATAGTATACTGGAATATAATCCTAAAAATTATAAATATTTATTAATTCATTTAATCATAGTGGGAAAATTCTAAATTTTAAAATATTTAAGAATTAAAATGATGATTAATTAAACTGAATTATAAATTATGTGCCTATTATAATCAATGTATAAGTAAACTAATCACAATGATTTTATAAAAATTATACATTAATTACAATAATGTTATTGTGATTCAAAAATTATAAATAATTAATGTAATAGTCTATATGTTGGAATGTATTGGATTTATTTGAAATTATAAGTAAGGTATAAAGTAACTTAATGTAATGAAATCAATATAATTACAATAATTATATCAATGATTTTTACTATAATAAAATTATTTTGAATATTTGGAATAATAAATTGAATATAAATTAGAAATTATGAATATGAAGTTCAATCATAAATAAAATAATTATTGTAATTAATGTATAACTACTGTGATTACAATGATTTTTCAATCATTGTACTTTATTTACAATATATTTTCTGGAATTGCTCAAATTTTTTGATGATTGAAAAATTAACAATAGTTTGTGTACAAATGTAACTTACATATAACTTGAATACACCAAACAAAATATATAATCCATATTATACACATGTACATCTTAATATATTCTCATATATTAATGGGCAGATTACATTTAGTACACCATTGTAAACCCATACACTTTAAAATACACATAATACACATTGAATACTAAGAGGGTTATGACTCATTTGGACACATTTGCAATTAATGGTACATAAATGAATCTTCCTGGATGAAAAATATATTAAAAATTGTTCAAATAAAAGGATGAAAAAAACATTAGTTGTAAATTAGTTGGAGCATAGTTGCAAGCATGATCAACTCCAAAAACTAATTGTAGAAATAACCAACATTAGTTGCAAGCGACAAATAATCATAAGGAGTCACAAATGATTGATTGGTTAAAAACACCTAGTTTTCTTCTAATGATTTCATCTTTTATGTTTTTTTTTCATTAGACATATTTGCATGCTAATGTGGATTCTAATGTGGGCTTGTGGAACAACAGATTTGTTCCAAACCTCTTAGTCCTTTCCAACTAGAGTCTAAAATCAAAGACATCAATTTTTTAAACCCATTAGATTTCACATAATTATAAGTTGGTTTGTAGGGAACATCAAATCTTTTCAACAAAATCAAGCAAGGATCCCTTAGAGGCCACATCACCCAATTGCAAGGCTTGATTGTGTGTTCTACAAATCAAAGAACCAAAAGAACATGAAGCATTAACTCCAGCTTGGATATAGAAGAAAGATCATGTGAGAAAGGTGTTGGACATGCTTGATGGGGAATTGCCACAATTGGGGGTTAATGTAAAAGACAATAGAAATTCTTTGTCTAGAATGTTTGAAGAAGAATGTACAACAACAACAAGCATGCACAATAAAGGTAAAAAGGTTGGATTTTCCAATCATGATGAACGAAGTGTTGAACCTTGAATAAAAAAGTTGAAAAAGTCAAAGGTGTCAATTAATAAAAGGATTTCCACAACAAAGAAAACAAAAGCAACTATTGTGGGGGTGAAAACTTGCACAAAATTGAACACAAAGTTATCTTTTTATGGAGGTAACTTTGTCCATGCATCTATGCATGTCAATTTCATACACACCCTTTTGGTAATATGAGTTTATGTTTTGAATGAAATTGTGATCTAACATTTTCCTATATTTGTGAATTTTCAGATCTATGAGCAAGCAAAATTGGTAGCATTGATGTGATCCCCACATTACATACAAGGGATTTGTTGAAGTAGGGCTTTAAATTTTTAGACTCTTTCCATTGGGTGAAAGTTCTTTTGATGTTTTTTATTAAATGGTTTAAGAAAACATATAAATGTCTTATTTTATATGTGTATGACACATGCTAGACGACTACTGTATATCCCATGTTGTGCATGCAAACTTATATTACTAGACATAGTTGTTGTGTGCATCACATTTGTTCAATACAAACATATTCAAGTTGTCAATGTACCATTAGTGAAAATTTACAAGGCAATTGGCATGTTTCAACATGAAGTTTTGGACATTGAACTCCATATGGGTCAAAACACATTCAAAGGAGCCACAAGGTTGTCGAATGTCAAATTTGTCATAAAAAATTAGAGATTTTCTTTTTGCCGATTGAAACTAGGGTAATCATGGCACATAATTTTTTTTTAACACACATGAATGCAAAGAAACTCAAATTAAAAATCAATTTGATCCAATTTTAGGTTTTGGTTTAGTTAAAGACTTTTGAAAGTGAAAATTTCTGTCATTAAAAAAAAGACATTTTTACAAAGAGCTTTCAAAGGATTCATATAATAAAAAGTAAGTTGATGGTAAAAAAATGAGATGATAATAACCTATTAGACACACTAAAAGAAATTCACAATTTTAAAAAATTGGAATTCTAAAACTTAAAAAAATTTAATATATATACACTTGAAAATTCAAAAATTCAAAACTTCAAGAATGCTTTACCACAAATAAATGGGGTATAATGTACATGATGTATTGAAAAATAATAATTTTATATTACATTAAATTGAACTTTAAAAATTAACTTTTTTTGGTATGATTACAAATTATCATCATTTTTCAAAATGAAACATATAATCTGCAAGGAATTTGGACATTTTTACAAATTCATATTTATTAAAAAATGATTAAATTTTTTTTTGACTTATTGGGGGAAATTCTAATCATTTTTCATAACAAGTTGTAGAAGAAATCATTCAAATATTCATTCATATGAAAAAATATTTTGAGGAAAAAAAACATGTAAGACTAATGTAAAGTAATGCTTATGGCTCCTTTAAGTGTGTTTTGACCCATATGGGCTACATGCAATGTGTGGAGTCTACCATTATGTTGTTTATATTATGATTTAACACACATGTGATTTGAAAAGTTAAAACTAAATTGCCCAAGTAGTTTAGTGAATAGATAGAGAAGAATGTGCATAAAAAATCAACCATATTTGGCCAAGGTTGAAATCCATTGATTTGATTGACCTTTTAAGGTTTTTGAAAGTGATTATTATGTGCACTTCTACACCACTACACAGGCGATACATAACATGTGGGGTTTGATTTTGGCATTTGCAAGAAAAGATGTTTGAAACCAAGTGGAAATTGTTGTGGTTGTAGTGTCAGAGGGTCTTCATTAGTTATAATTTTCATGTATGTGCCACATTTTTTCAATTGGATGCTTACTTTTTGTGCTTCTTTGGAATATTTTTTTTCTCAACAAATCTAACAATATGGTTCTCATTATAATTTGGTTGTCTGCATTCATTTCAAAAAAAAGTATAAAGTGATCAAATAAAAAAATCAAATGGCATTCCTCAAGTTTTCCCTTTACATCTTGTGAGTTAATAGGATTTACAACAACATTGATTTGTAGTGACAAAATTGATACCTTCATTACAAACAAAGTAATATTAAATTTAATTTGGTTGCATGAACTTTTCTTTTGATGATGTCCAAAAGATATTTGGGGCTAAATTTAGTTTTGTCATATTGAAGTTGTAGATTCACGTGAATTTTTTAATATTACATTTGTATCCTTCCCAAAGTTGTAATAGATTTTACATGATTGTTGCATGAACTTTACACTTTAGTCATATATTCTATCTACATCTTGACATATCATTGGTTTGTCATTTGTATGCATATTGCAAACAATTAATGGTGATGTGCACATACATTCAAAGGGAGTGACATAAATAATTTTAAACTTTATGTTCTTCATATATGGACTTTAAGGGCTTGGTCCGTACATTGACTAAGTTGAAAAGGTGTGCATTGGGTTTTGCATCCATTATTTAACTTGTCTACGAATTATGCCATCAATTGTTCAAGACTCCTCCAAATAATAAATTAGACAACAAGTGTAGGTGGTTCAAAAACCCTTGTGATCATTGAAATTTTTCAAAATTTTTTTCTCTTACATATTGTTGTAGGCTTTAGCTATTATTGTAGATTTTCTTTTGATTGTGTCAAAAATTTGGAACTATTTTTTATGCTTAAGATAAAATCATCCACTATGTATGGTAAGAAATGGAGAACTAAAGTAACACGCCAATAAAACTACAGTTATTTTTGTAAAATCTTGCTTTAATTAATGGAAGTGGGGTTCCCTTCAACTTTCCTATCTTTGTTTAATCCATGTCAAAACACTTCTTTCATATGCATTTTTTGAAAGCTTACTACCCATTATTATGAAATGTGTTATGCATGGTATTGTAAAGCTTTAGATTGCATTGTTCTTGAGACACTCCATGTGGCATTTATGAGGTTATTGTGATGTAATTCAAGTTTTGAAAATTAGGAAATTAATTTAGTGCTCATGGACTTTGATAAATCATTCCAACCATGTTATAAGTGTTTAATTAAAAATTTCAACTTTTTGCACTACATGATTTTTTGCCATTTCATATCTTTGTTGTTTGATTTTTTTTACACCTGTAACACTGCATAAATGTTTAACAAGAACAATGAAGCATATTCACAATCAAGGTACCACTTTTTGACCACAAGACTCAAGGACTTTGTTTTTGTTATTTTCCAAATATGGAATCTAAATGGAATAAATCACTATGAGAAATCACGTCCATTGAAACCACACTACCTTTCAACTAAAACTCAAAAAACAACTCATATACAACTATTATGTAACTATTCCTTGAATATTACAACTACTAAGTAGCTATCCCTTTAAAAATACGGTGTATTAATAAATAAATTACCATGTTAAATAATTAGTTAGTTGTATTATAGTTGTAAGCGAGTTGAAAATGGGTTTTCTATATGGTAATTTATACACATTGTACATACATATGTAGTCAGCCATGTTTGACTTTTTTAGGAATTGCATTGTAGTTGCATGTGGCAACTATTTTAGTGCTATTATAAATGTGTCATTAAAATAATAACTATGTTGTAACTAATGTACAATGTACATACATGCGATCATGCCACATGTTCACATTTCCACCACCCATTATGGGATACATTTGTAACTAGTTTTCGATTATGATTCCCATTGATACAATTAGTATGGCCACTAGTGCACCACTACTAAAGTACTATTGTTCAACTATATTATGATTATAATATAACTACTTATAATTTAATAAGGATACATATTCATCAGTTATTTATATTTTCATCATATGTGTTTTATTTTGAATGATTTAAAATGTTATGAGAGCGCTACATCAAGTTTTAGAAATTTTCTTTGAAGTGCAAAGGAAAATGAGTAATGAAAAAATAACAAGAAGATAAATAAGTTTTGCAACTTAGAAAGCACATTTTATCTCCTTTTTTTTTTCTTTGAACCCCTCGTACTTTGAAACTTCATAACTTTTTTATATCTTATTCATTTAAAAAGATTTAAAGTGTTATAAGGGCACCACTTGAAGTTTACAAATCATCTTTGAACTTTAATAACAACAAAGTAACATACAAGGAATTTTATTAGTGTTTGGGAACCATTTTTAAAAGCATTTGATGGGTTGTTTTTTTGAGTTATTGACCCCCTTTACTTTGAAAGGCCATAACTTTTTCAATTGTCATGACGTGTAATGTCGTGATGTATGGTGTCATAAGGGTGTAAATCCATAGTAAACTTTACTAAACAAAAAGACTAAAACCAGCCAAAGGTAGAAAATATTCAACTAAAAGAGATGCACGCACATATATATATACACACAATGCATAAGAGGAGACTAAGATGGAATTCTCATGTCTTCCCCCCTAGACTTGAACTAGGAAAAATGTGGCATGGTCTGAATAGAATCAAGGTGCTGTAGGAGAACATGATGAATAGTACCAATTGCCGACGGGAACTTGAGTGAACTCCATCTTGAGGCAGAAGAGATGGTATCCACCATTATAGTTATCACAAAGCAACATCTGATTAGCATCGTCTATCCTCTGACATACCTGACATGGATAATCAAGTGGAGGAATCCAAGTCGATGTGATGATGGTAGGATCCAAGTTTGGTAGGTGGCAAGGCGCACAATTTTTGGAATGATCTTGAATTGTGCATCCGTCGGCTCTTTGCAACTCCAACACACTTGAAGGCATGATTGTTTTAATCCTCAAGATAGTGCAATTGGAAGAAGTGTCTAGAGTATCATTGGGTTGTTTTTGGAGCTACACAAAATCACTAACATCAAATTATCTCACCTTAGGTTTGTAACTACCACCTCATGTGTGTGCATACCATAATGTGTTTCAATGTTGTGCAATGGATAGGTTTTCCATGGCCATGGGCATAACCCTCTTGAATAGAGTAACCCTTTTTACAATGACCCTAGCCCGAGTGACTGGGGAGTCCAAGTCCATAACATGGTCCATTTGAGCAGTAATGGGAGAGGGTGGAATGGGATGCCTTCCAAAAAGTAGAAAGTAAGGAGAGAAATGAAACAAAAAGGTGTGTTTGGACATCCTGTAACCCATGGCAATGTAAGGGAAGGCCAGGTCCCAATCCTTTTTGTTCCTAATGAGGCAAATCTTCCGAAGTCCCTTCTTGCACGTTTGAACCATCCTTTCTACAAGGCCATCAACTTGGGGATGATCTTTTGAAGTCCAACGATGATCAATGAAAGCATGGTCAAGTAGGTCTTGGAATTCTCCCCTGAATTTTGATCTTTGATTAGTAAGGCACTTAGCACAAGCCCCAAACTTACTTAAGACATGTTGTAAGAAAACCTAGCTGGTGCTATGTGATGACTTGTTTGGTAGTGCAACAAGCTCGACCCATTTTGAAAAATGCTCAATCGTAATCATGATGTAGACATTACCCTTGGAGGTTTGTGGTAACTTTCCAGTTAAATCACATGACCAGCGATAGAACATGCCCTGAATAAGGAGTGGACAAAGCATGAGCTATTGAGAGGAGAAAGAAGTTTTGACCCTATCACATTGTTCACACCTAGCAATGATGTCTCGGACTTCAGCATACATACTTCTCCAATGGTAATGAGGAGCAAGAAGGCTATAAGTACACTTAATTCCAAAGTTTTCGAGTTTTGAGTGTACCTTTTGAATAAGACCAGGCCATTCATGTGGTGGAGGAACCACTCTATTGCCTTGTGGTAAGCATCAAACGAGGTGATTGTCCTTCCATGAGTAGCGTTTGGATCGCTGTTGTATGCGATCTCGATGACTTGATGTAACTTGGGGAAGGTATTCCCCATGCTGATTTGGACCTCAAAGTGTCCAAATCTTTCCACATATCTACAATGGGATGCTCAACCGGGTTACATTATAGTAGTGTAAAATAATTAGATGCATTAGATACATGTATTGCTGGAATTTGGTCAAAGTCTTGCTTAACTTTTGAGAAATCTTTAGAGGTAGTGAGGGGTCTCTACGACATGGTATCCGCGTTCTGATGTGTAATACCAGGTCGGTGAATAACCTTGAATTTATATTCTTGAAGTATAAACACCCAACGAGTTAACTTACCAGCAAGCTTATCGTTGGTCATCAACCACTTGATAGGTTGGTGGTCAGTATACAAAGTGAAATTGGTGCCATAAAGATAGGGCCTGAATTGTACGACGACCCATACAACAGCAAGGCACTCCCCCTCCTATGAAGAGTAGTTGCTCTCAGCCTTGTTCTTACTTTGGGATGCATATGCGATAACATATTCCTTGCCTTCTTCATCAAGTTGGCCAAGAATAGCTCTAATTCTAAGAGCATTCTAATTAATGTGTAGAATGAAGACCTTGTTGAAATTAGGTTTTCTTAGAATGGGGAACTTTAAAAGCTTTTCCTTGAGTGTGTTGAAAGCTTCCTGAGCCTCATCACTCCATGTCCAAGCAACATCCTTCTTTAACAATGCATAAAGAGGATGAACAGTAGTATTGAAGTCTTGGACATAAATTTTATAGTAATTACATAATCCGATGAAGCTCTTCAACGTGTGAACATTACTAGGATTAGGCATTTCCAAAATGGCTATTACTTTGGCCCAATGAACCATAATACCATTTGGCAAAATTTTGTGTCCAAGGTAGATTACTAAAGTGATAGCAAACTCACTCTTTTTAGGATGGATTTTCATATTGAATTATGGAGCCTCTTGAATAACTCCTCAAGATGAACCAAATGTTGCAAGAGTCCCTTATTATGCACTAGGATGTCATCTATGTAGCACTTTAAGAAATCAGCCCCTTCGAGAACCTGGTCCATGATTCGTTGAAAAAAGATAGGTGCATTCTTCAATTCAAAAGGCATCACAAGCCATTCCCACAACTTGTTGCTTCCATGGAATGTCGTTTTCTTGCGATCCTTCGTAGTGAGCACAATTTGGTTAAGGCCTTGCCTTAGATCCACAATTGTGAAGATGTTTGAGTCTCCAATGCTATTAAACAATTTATCAAGGATGGGCATGGGGTACTTATCTTGAGGTGTAACTAGGTTCAAAGGCCTATAATCCCCACACATCCTTTTCTTAGTCCACAATCTAGCTGAATCCTTCTTTGTTGGCATTATTGTAGCACTACAAAATCAGAACTTGATGGTTGAATGAAACCAGCCTCATGGAGTTCTTTGCATCTTTCATCTACCAGTTCCCATTCATGCTTGCTCAACCTATGCTTCCTCCAATAGATGGGTGTCTCATTTGTAAGGTCTATAGATAATTGCATGGTTTTACACCTACCTAAATCTTTCATTGAGAATGCGAACACATTTTCGTACTTAATTAGCAAGTTTGTGACCTGGTCTTTCTCCTTAACAAAAGGGTAGTTGGAAACACATGGAATGGAATTGGAAAGTGTGTTTAAAAAACCTGGTGTATTGGGTTCTCCACTATCTAACTATGCAGATTCGTAAAAGCTTGTAGTTGTTTCTCCAGAAGCTGATGTACCTCTAGGTGTATCAGACACAACTTGAATCAAATTACATGGTACCTCCTCCCCCCCAACCCTAAGAGTGAAATGTAAAGTGTTGAAGATAGGCAAATGTACTTGGTCGGGGTGACATGTGATTGCATTACCATAATTCAAGTTGATTGAATCAGTGTTAGTGTTGGGTACATTTGAAAGAGTACACACGTTACCAATAACCATGTAAGGGAGTTCAGGTCCATGCCTTTCCCTAGTAGAGCGTTACGCTCCAATCTAGTCACCTTAGTGTGACTAGTAGTGCCAACTTGGAACCCCATAGCCCTATTTCTTTCTTCTGGGCTTGGTTCATCCCAAATGGCTAAATCATGACAATACACTAGGCCTGGTCCATCTCCTTGAAAGGTGTGTGCTCCTAGGAAGGAAAAAAAGGTGGGCCAAACACCTTTTGGTTTTCCTATTGTGTTCGCAGGAAACCAAGGAGATTTCTCTTGCCTTGTAACTAGTTGGCAAGAGTTCTGATCATCCGATATGTGAAAAACCTGTAGGTAGGGGTCTTTAATGGTGTATCTTAGAGCTAACTGCAGAACTTAGAGTGGTGCCAGGTTGGTCCACTAATTGCGTAGTCGGTGCACATAGGAACCGCATTGTGCAACAACTGGCCTTCCTGTTAACAAATAGGAGATCTACTCAAGTGCAAACATAAATCTTTATTGAAAGGAAACTACAACATAATGCTCACAACACAAAACACAACATGAAGAACTCTCCAAGGTTCTTGTCACATGAAATACACAAACTTGTGTAATGTAGAAAAGAGAAGCAAACCATCAACACCAAGGTATTTAACTACAAGATCAAACCATAAATAACCAAACTAAAATAAGTAACGAAAGTAATTCAACCTTGTGAAAGTAACCTAGTTACTTTCCTACTCCAATAACTAATGAAACCTAACTAGTTGAATTTGAATTCTCAACACTCCCCCTCAAGCTCAAATCCACTTCTAGTACACCAAGCATTTTTCTAAACTTCCTTAGCTTGTCTATACCTAAAGCCTTTGTGAAAATGTCAGCAACTTGATCTTCGGTACTGACATGAATAAGGTCAATTTCTTTTGTTAGAACTTTTTCTTTAATGTAGTGGTAGTGCACCTCAATGTGCTTTGTCCTAGCATGATAGACCGGGTTGTTAGCAAGTAAAATGCTACTGATGTTATCACAATAAATGACAA
>Ga0209611_10001356_pt1 | contig 41295 bp, 32 predicted proteins | sample S1TSphgellanicum_3_FD_187693 | JGI IMG/M metagenome (GOLD analysis project Ga0209611, IMG submission 187693) | Host-associated microbial communities from peat moss isolated from Minnesota, USA - S1T2_Fc - Sphagnum magellanicum MG (SPAdes) (version 2) | ecosystem: Host-associated > Plants > Peat... | reverse complement strand
ATGTTTTCTTTTCATTTAAATTTTTTTTTCTTTCTTGGTTTTTGTTGTTGTTGCCATTACCTTTTTTTCTCTTCCTAATCTTGAGTTGTTGCCCTTGCCATCACCTTCTTCCTCTTGATTTAGTATCACCATCTTGTGTATTGTATGTTGCTAATGATGTTGTTTGAGTTCATTGCATAGGTTTGTGGAATGCAATGGGACTTTGATTATGATTCCCATTGATACAATTAGTATGGTCATTAGTGTGCCTGTTGCAACCCTATTTTGAGGGAAGGGTGAAAATGAAACTCACATTCCCGAAATTGGGACTTGGGAGTCTTCCAGGACTTTCAAAACTTCAGAGTTCAATTATAGGGGTCAAAACACCTCGCATTGGGGAGTTCTTTATATCATTGAAAAGCTAACAAAATCTAAAAGTTGAAAATGGGCTCACATGGGCCATTTGGACATTTTCAGCACAAGTTATGGCAAAAAGAAGGGTCGGGAGTCAAATTGGCAGTTTGACTCCCAACCATTAAAAGTCGGGAATCGACCCAACCCCGGTGTGTGTAGGTGGAATGCAACACACCGTTGGAAAGCTCTCGAGGAGAGCTATAAGTTTGCTTTAGACCTCACCCCAATCGGAGGTTTGAGCAAAGAATTATGACCTTGCAAAGTCCCGGGAGTCCAAATCGGGACAATTTCGGGACCCTTCCTTGGGAGTCCTGGGACAAAAAGCCATTCGGATGTGGGTGCCGCGGAGAGGCACAAAATATAATATATGGGGGAAGGTGGTGACTTCCCTCGAGTCCGGGTTGTGGTGAGTCAAGTGAGTCCAGAGTTGCCCGTGGCTTGTCCTAGCACCAAGGGTGTTCCAGAAGGTGAATTATCCAACTTGTTGGTTGGTTTGATGCAGGTTCGAGTAAGTGAATAGCTTGTCACTCTGCCTAGTCCCATCTCGGAGCTTTAGCACGCCCCTCTACCCCTCTTAGTGCCAAGAACTGGGATCATGCCCCAAATCCTTCCCAATTTCGTTGTTTGAATGACTTAGACCCGTCTTGGGTCTAACTAAGGACTTGGGAGCGCGTCAGTGCCACTACTAAAATACTATTATTCAACTATGTTATGAATATAATACAACTATTTATAATTTAATTATAAGGATACATATTCATTAGTTATTTACATTTTCATCATATGTGTTTCATTTTGAGTGATTTAAAATGTTATGGGAACGTTACCTCAATTTTAGAATTGTTTTTGAAATCAAAGGAAAATGAATAATGAAAAAATAACAAGAAGAGAAGTAAGCTTTCCAACTTACAAAACACGTTTTTTTTCATTTTTTTCATTTTTAGACCCCTTTTACTTGTAAATCTCATAACCATTATTTCTTATTCATTTTAAACAATTTAAAGTGCTATAGGAATGTCACTTGAAGTTCTACAAGTCATTTTTGAATTTTAATAATAATATAACAACATACAAGGAATTTTTTTAGTGTTTGGGAATTGGTCTTTATAGCATTTGGTGGTTTGTTTTTTTGATTTCTTGACCTTTTCTACTTTGAAGGGCCATAATTTTTTCAATTCTATTCTATTTTTTACAATCTTGAGTGCATTAGATGTGCCAATAGGTGGGGTTTAAGTTTTGTTTAGACACCAAAAACAATGAAGCCCTCCCCTTGGATCTGGCCTACCTTGAGCACTTAAGTGTTATAGTTGCAACTCAATTTACAATTAATGAACAACTAAAAGATTTAACCCATATGTTTTGTTTTTGAATCCTATGTTACAAATAATATAAAGAAGGTTTTTTCTTTTATGTTTTCACATCAAAATACATGTGTCATTTTGGAATGAACTTAAAAAACCTTAACCTAAAAGAAAAACATAAATTAAAAAAAAAAATTCATGGCTTTTTTTTAGTGCATTTAATCTTGTGCATTCTTACCTACCTAGGTAAGTAAATAGGTCATACTTTTCTACCTACCTATGTAGGTTGGAGGTAGGTCTTAAATAAATATGTAAGTATGCAGGTCTTAAGGCCTACCAACCTACCTACCTATGGTTATGTACAACCTAAATAGTTACTAAAATAAAATATTTTTTTCCAAGATACAATTAATATGCCATGTGGCAATTTTAAAAATTGTGCCACGTGTCATAATTTCAAACCTTCATTAACAATCATAATGGATGATGGAGATTAATAGTTTGAAAAAAAAAATTTATGTCCAAAAATCTTCATAATGCTTCGTGTTAGATTTTAATAGATGAATGGCAATTAATGACATCGACATGACATCATGTGTGTAGTTATAATGGAGTTGTAGAATAATTGAAAATGAATTTTTTTGACTAAGTTGCAATGAATTGCACTATATATACGATGACTTGCAACTTGTCGGTTACCATTCACAACATATAAATACAATGAATTGCAAGTGTTTTCTACATAGTTGGCTAGTTGGAGAACACCTTTTTTTTCTCATAGTGGATGGTTCCACCACTTTTAATGGTTTCGCTACCATTCACATTCTCTTTTCCACTTGTTGCATTAAAAGGATTATCACAATTACACTTGACATGGAAGTAGGTGTTGGGATCACAAGTATTTTGGTGATACACACATGTTGGACAATTAATATTAATATAATTCCTTAATTTTATCCACATAGGCATGTTTAGACTTGTGATAATCATCCATAGGTGCCCCTTCTAAATGTTGGAATGAACCTTTCCATGCAATGAAAGGTGTGAATAATTGGGGATTATGCATTTGTTGCATATCACATTAGTTGTTGAATTCCTAAATGAAATCATGTAGTTCAATGGTGCTAATCACACTTGAATATCAATACAATATTTTAGTGGCTCCATACATGTTGTCCATGTTTCACAATAGTGGTGTGGTGATAAACTTTAGAGGTGAACTTGTTTTAGAATCTAAACATTTTTCCACAAATGACAATGAAATTAGTGTGGGTGGTTTAAACTAAACCCCACTTTTGGTAAAACCATTGATAATAATAACCTTGTTCCTTATGTTTAGATCACGTGTTTTTTTCTTTAGTGAACCTTACTTTTAATTTGGATGTCCAACCTGAAACCTTTGGTAATTAACAAATTACATTAAAGCTAAAAGGATTTTGAACTTGTTGTGGCTGAACCTACCTTTTAAATCATAATTCCCATAACATAAACCCAAGGTTGTTGCATTTGTGTGGTTAGGGCACCTACATTCATAAAAACATTTCATAAGACCAATAACAGTTGGGCACACTATGAACATAACAAAAGTGGTCTATTGGTCATTAACCTATTTTCATCACAATGTCAAATAATGGACATCATAATAATAAAATCTAAGGATATTTATAATTACACATCATAATACAACTTAACATTGATTAAAAACCTAATTAATATGTCAAAGCAAGCAGGATTGTCGCAACCCTAACCTTGGGCTTGCGACCAAGGCAAAAGGGGCTTGAAAGGGTGCAGGCCAAGACTAAGCCCGGGAGTCACATTTTCATGCCCCCGGGAGTGAAAAAGAGTGTGAGGGAAAGAACCCTCACACTCCCAAGTGAATTCCCATGTTGGGAGTTGGAGTCCCGATGGACTCCTGAATGTTCAGAAAGTGATTGCAAGGGTCAAAAACCCAATTGCTTGAAGAGTTCATTATATCATCAGAAAGCTATTGAAACGTAGATGTTTAAAATGGGTTCGTATCACCCATTTGGACATTTGAAACACAAGTTATGGCCAAAAGAAAGGCCAGGAGTCAAATTGACAGTTTGACTCCTGACCATTAAAGGTCGGGAATCGACCTGATTCCTAGCATGCAGATGGCGTGCCACATATTGTTGGAAAGTTCTTAATGAGGGCTACAACTTTGCTTTAGATTTCATTTCGATCTGAGGTCTTCACACAAAGTTATCGGGCTCCAAGTCGTGGGAGTCCCAAATTTGGCAATTTCGGGACTCCCACTTGGGAATCCTGGGACAAAAAGCCATTTGAATGTGGGCCTCATGGAGAAGCACAAAGTATACTATAAGGGGGAAGGTGGTGGCTTCCCCCAAGTCCGGGCTGTGGTGAATCTTGTGAATCCAAGTTTGTTCATGGTTTTGTCCTAGCACCAAAAGTGTTCCAACTATGCATTAACCACCTTGTGTTGGTTTTGTGCAGGTATGTATGAGTAGTTGATGCTTGTCAATCTTCCTAGTCCCATCCCGGAGCTCCAGCACGCCCCTCTACCCCTCAAAGTGCTACGACCAGGGAGTGTGTTTCGATTCCTTGCTTTTCTGTTATAATGTGAGCCCATCAAGGACCTGGGGGTGCGTCAAGGACCTAGTCAATGATTAGGGTTGGGTGGTAGCCTTGTCCAATGCCTGGCCATTAAAATCACACTAATCATGGCCCTATTCATAGTGGTGATAAAAGCACATGTGGGAAAACATATGACATTTTATCTAAAGTTTCACATTAAATAGTAAGCACAAATCACCAAGAGGTCAATTTGAGAACATATATTTACCCCATGTCATAGGTGAATGGCACACACTTTGGCAACCCCCTTATCCTTTAAAATCAAATGATAACCCGACCAACATATTGATAGGCAATAGGAACAACTCAACTAACATAAGTGAAGAGGTTTAAATCATGTAACATAAATCTTCACTTTTGTGATCCCCACACAAGAATCAGAATTGATTCCATTTGTTGATGGTTTGACATTTCATCATCTATAGGTGATGGAAATGGGTGTTTACAACAAAAAAAACTGATATTGGAAGACTTGGCAAAATTGCCCCCATGCAGACCACCATGAACAAACCTTAGAATTTTTGTTTCCAAATGCCTTGAAATTTCCCACATTACTAAAACTCTTCCTTAGGAACTCACTAACATAAACTACCTATGATTTCACATTTATATATGTGAGATATGAATTTTCTAAAGAAAAATGGAAATTAATTCAATATTGGAAAATTAGCCAAAAACTTTTATTTCTAAAATGTTTGCACACTTGCATCATGTAACCCTCATCAAGAGAAATCCAACAACGCAAAGATCATTCAATTCGACATTGTTCAAAAAAATATAATCTTTTAACATTTGTCAATGGATGAATTTTCCACATCCAAATTATGGCTGAAAAATTACTCTTCAATTACAAGGGTCCAAAATGTTCAAAAAAATGTTCAATCATGGGGTCTAAATGATTGGTGTTTGATTTTAAGTGGAGTGTTCACCTATTAATTTACCCAACATTCATTAATTTAATGTTTAATGACTAATCTAGGTTAAAAATTTAAAAAATATTGAATGGGAAATCCCACGTGGATGAAATCCCAACTACATCCATATTATGGATGAAAAACCTTCTACACGGATGAACTTTCAAAAAAAAAAAAAAAAAAAAACCTTGAAAAAAGATATTAAAAAAAAACACATGGCAGTTTGGATTGATGTTCAACTTGTCAAGTAGGAAGGTTCAAATTGGACCCCCTTGATGCTTTATCCTGAGCCTCCCTAGTTCTCTTCCCCCCCCCCTTGTTGTTGATGTGTTGCATTGTGCCACAACACCAAGAAGACAATGATAAACATAAAGGGGAAGATGAGCATCCTTTTCACCCCTCCGCCCTATTAATTTAAATAAAAAAAACCTATAATTGATGAAAACCATGGGAACCACTAGCAATGGTGGCTCCCTTTTGTCTTGGTTTGTTCTTGATGAAAGAAAAAACCTGGGAATTCTTGCATGTGGTGAAGGTGATGATGGCTTATGTTGTTGCCATTGTTGTGGTTGTGGGCAATGAAAGAGAAGGAAAAAAAAAGAAATGGATGAGAGAAAGAGGGAGGCAAAGAGAGAAGCAGGGAAGAGCTCTTTGTGACAGAGGCAGTGGCCCTTGTCTTGTGATTTTCTTTTTTTTTCTTTTTTTTCTTACACAATTTTTTTCATATTCTAGGCACCTAAGCCCAACTAGGGTTTAATTCCTCACAAAGTGTTAAACCAAAAATCATTCCAAAACCACAAAAATATCTAGTGAAGTAGATTAAGAAATGCTCCTTAACTATTACTTCTACCAACTGCAATTCCATAAAACAACACAACCAACATGTCATAGGGCATTGAAGAAAGTTCCTAAACAAACTAATCCTTGTGCAAAACACAAAACTATAAACCCAATCAAAAAAACAAAATCAAGTCTACCTGTAACATTAATCAAAACTAAACCAAACTTTTGATGATTCAAAATGGTCACTGGCTTGCAATGAAACAAAAATCTAGCCCAAAAATTCCTCACACAAAATGCAAAAACTAATATTATACATGAAACACATAAAAGCTTGCATATTATGTAGAATGCACTAAAGCCTCAAATAATAAAAGAGAATCTAAAACAAAACAATTATTAAAAATTGATTGAAAATCACAAATCACCAAAAATAATTTAAAATCACACAAACTAAAATTATATCCCATCTATAAATATTTCAAATGCTATTCACACCTGAATTGATTCAAGATAAAAACCCAAACAACTAAGCTAACCCAATTTACCCCTAACTAACTAGAACCTAACTAAATAACTAAACTAACACACCTAACTCATGGGCTTACATTTTCATATTCAAACTCTTTTACAAACACTTGGAGGCAAATAGGGGATTTAATGCATTGAAAATTTTGTTTTCACAACATTCAAACATTAGATGGCATAACATTCATAAGGCAGAATCCAATATCAACCTTCCTCAAATCACAATAACTTTTGGTCGGTGATCTGGTGCTCTTCCCAAACAAACCATGCATCTACAAGCCTAAATTGTGCCAACAATAGGATGAAACACATGGATGCCACATCCCCCCCACCCCCAATACAAATACAATAGGGACGGTTGCCCATAAACCATTCCCATGTTAGGAACCTGCTTTAGTACATGTGGTGTCGCTCATCATTATGTTGGCAATTGAAGTGAATGGTAGGCACCATGTCTCAATGCACTTTGGGCAACAAGTTTCTCTTTGCTATGTTGACCGTGCCTTGTCAACTACTGCACCACATTCTTCTTGCCAGTTTGACAAGCTGCAACCTGTTGAAAGCCCACAAAAGAGCTGACAGATTCCTACCTGAACAACTACACAGAATACCAAAATTTGCATAGTTTTTTGCAAAGAATGTCAACAGCCTCATGGATTGCTCCTTGATCTAAACTCATGCAGAATCAAATCTTTTGTAAAATTCCCTAAAGCCTAATGCGTGTTCCTGGTATCAAATCAGTTCCCAAAAGTTCATCTAATCGAGCTCGAACTCGTGGCAATGTTTCAGGTGCCCTTGCAGCTTCTGGTGAGTCGGCAGCTGCCACGTAATGGGGCTGCAATGTCTGGAGAATGAGGACACGTACATCTGGGTCTTGTAAATCAGATGCTGGCATCTCATTCAAAAGATTCAGTGCTCTCTCTTCATCCTCTCCTGCAATGTAAGCACGAAATAATCTGCAGCAAGAAAACTTAACTCAATTACCATCCTCAGCATGGTAACACCTTAACAAACATAGTTGAGTCTAAGGTTACTGACTTCGCACAAGACAGCTTTTGGCTCCTTACACAGATGTTGCCATACACATGTGAATGGAGCCATGTAAACTGTAGCAACACATAAATCAACAAAGCATAGCATTGGCACTGGCATCAGTACCCACAGAACCTACCATTAATCACACACAACATGACAGTGTATGGCTTAACCCTTTGACCATCACTCACAAAGCATCAGCATTTCATCTCCATTCATATTGTCAAGGACAAGCTGCCATCACTCGCTACTGACTTCATGAATTGTGTGGAGACAAAACACACAAATGAATTGCTAAATTTAATGGGGAAGGCATCAGTTGATACCTGATCATGGAGAAGATATTCAAACACAGACCCTCCTGCTCCATTTCCTGGACCACTCTTTGCGCTTGTTCAGGGTCACTCATGGCAGCGCATCCATCAAGAAGAGCTTCCAATGAAATTCGTGAAGGACGCAAACCCAACTCACGCATTGCAGCCACCACTGTAAACCCATCCTCCACATCCAACCAGCACATCTCGTTCTCGTCTTCTCCTCCGTTTGAGATGTGCAAGAAAATCTGATCAAAGAAAAGTGGTCCTCGTCAATCTCATGATACCTTGCATCAATTGAGGGTAAATTAGGGAAACTAACAAAAGAAACTGCTCAGGAAAGGATGAAGATTGACCTTTTCGAAGAGAACACCCTCATCTGCGATGCCCTCCTCCTTCACTTGCTTCAGAAATTTTATAGCTCTTCTGTTCCAATTACAATGTTACATTCATCATGAGTAAACAGAAACCTTCAGAAGTAGACAGGGAGTTCATAATTTCCAGTAGACATGTTGGGAGATGTGCTAAAATGAATGGATGTGTTAATCTGTTCAATTGCATGATCTGAGGACACCAGAAAGGAGGTTTCAGATGAAGGACAGTACCCAAGCTGGTTATTGCGGATACAGCCAAGCACCACATTGATGCAGCGGATGTTAAGGTGCTCAGCTCGCTGGCGTTGGTTCAAATTTAGCCATTGATTGTCACTACGGCTTTCCTCAAAAAGCTCAAACATTCGATCCAAATCCCCTGCCTTCCCTACTGCTGCCTGCTCATCACCAGAAGCCTATCCTGATGAGAATCCTTATCCCCAACCCAGGAATAGGCATGTGATTCCCTTTGTAATTGTGGCACCGGACAGCATTACTTAAGTCAAAAAGGAGAAGCAAAACACATAGAACATGCTTCAAAAGTTGTTTAAAAAAATTGTCTGGAAAGATAAGCTCAAGCAATGTGAAATGCAACGAAGATGCATACAAAGTGGACTGCTTTTCTAAAGATTCAATAAAATTCAAAAGTTATCAAACAGAGCACACCAATGAGATGTGCTGCTTGATGTTGAATCAAGTTGCACAGAGAAAGTTGCATAAAAGAATCCTGGGAGAGTTTGGAAGTGTATTTATCAGAACAGAGGAAAGTACCCACCACAAGAGTGCCAACAGCATATGCACGAGGAAGGACACCTTCTTTTTTGATCTCATCATACAAGGCAAAAGCTTCATCAAGGCGCCCAGCCAGAGCCAAGCCTGACAGAATGGCACTTTTTGTCTCAGTTCCTGCTCGCTCTCCACTCTTCTCTATAGCCCTCACCATCTGCCGTTTAACAAGTGAAGTGATAATATCAGATGGGAAACCCTCAAAACCAGCACGAAGACAAAGAATTTGAGAAAATAAAATCATCCTACTTACACAATAAATTACAAAAACGGAAAAGTTGGAAATCTGACCTTGATTCCACGATCAAGGTTCCCACACTTTGCGAAAACAGTTGCCATCACTGTGAAGATTGACTGATTTGGCTTTATTCCGTGCTCCTGCATCTCATCATATAACTGCAATCCAAAACAATGAAGTGAATGCACAATGTCTCTCCAGGCATGATATGCTCCAACAGGAAGACACCCAGCTGTCAACTATGTCCTTAAGTCTTTTTTGCAATCAAATCTAAGCCAGCATTGTGATTGACCAATAGTCATTTACCTGCACTGCCTTTTCCTGATTTCTTGTACGTGAGCATGCAAAAATGAGAAACCGATAGGTGGTCACATCAGGCTTCACACCTGCCAATTCCATCTCTTTCAGGACAGACAGTGCTCGATCAAACCTTCCCTAATCACCACAACAATACAAACATGCTCAGATTACTAAGGAGCAGACGAAAAGAAATACATCCTGAAGCCCCACCATGGTTAAACTTTGGTGCAAGGCTTCAGCAGATTCAGAAGGACAAAAGAGAGATTCACCTGGGTGGCAAATCCTATAATGAGAGGGTTGAAGCACTGTGTGTTTGTCACCACACCACACTCCTTCATTTCCAGGAAAAGATTATGTGCCCTCTCCATCTGTAGGAATAATTGTTAAAAACATGCCAGTGAGGTGTTGTACAACTTGGTGTACAATAGCCAACTTGCGCAACAAGGTCTCTAGTTAAACTGAACAACAGAGTGAGGAGACATTGATAGGAACAGGCACTGGGATGATGAAAATTACTTACGTCCCCAAGCTTTACACAAATTCCAATTAGGGAGTGGTATGTCACCACAGATGGCTGCACACTGACCCTGTGCATGGCTGCCTTCATCTCAAATGCCTGTATCCCACCAAATTCACTCATTTCATAGATGTCCAATTTCCTCTCCTTCTCTCCATCCACTGCAAATTGATGCATGTAAGAGGGGGTCCTAGGGGAAAATCTGAAAGACCCAAACCAATCATCTGTATCAAAGTCCCACTTCTAGTGCATGCCTTCATGAAGGCAATAGCCAACTCCATATTGCATTCCCTCCCCTCTACCTGACCCTCCTGCTCTTCTTCACTCTTTCTTGCTACAACCAAACTGGGCACAGGGTCTGTGCCCACAAGAGTATAGCAGCAAAGGTTTAACTGCACTCCCACTGACCATTTTTCTTCATCAAACTCTCCTGACTTGAGTACAAACTGGGCATGGGCTTAATGCTACAACATGACTCCTGGGAAATATCTAAAGACTCACACTCCCTTTCTCACTCATATGCATCCTCCAGGAGAATTAACAGGATTCACAAGAGCTTTGTGAAAGTTCTTTAGCATTCTGAAGTTGTTAATTAGTCCTTGGCAAAACTAGTTTTGTCACTTAAGCTTTTGGGTCTACAGGAGTGTTATCAGAATATTTTGCTTCTTTATTGTGGAGATGCACATGCATAAGTCGTACCTCTTCAATCATTGTCCACCGAGCAAACTCACGAATGAAAGGATTGAAAGAAAAATGTGATAAAACCAGTCCTCTTTGTTGCATCTCATCCAAAAAATCCAGACCTTGAGAAATCTGTCAGCATGGAGCAAGTTGTGAGCTCTAAATACTCATACATTTTCAAACAGCGCCATAAACAAATCAAATGTTTGCTTGGCCCGATCATTAGCATTTCTGTCTCAGACAAAGAAAAAGGTGTCCTACCTCGCCCTGCCTGCAAGAGAAATCAATGAGGATGTTAAACATAGAGGCTAGCGGCTTCACTTGAAACCTCTCCTCTACTTCTCGAAAAGCCTTTACTGCATCATCCAGCTGGAAACCAAGCCCAGCATTAGCTTTGTGCAACCTTTCATCTGCAGCAAAGTTTTAAACGGGATGGTGACCCATTCAATCATTGAGCCAAAGCACCTGCCTACGTATGAACTTGTAATCCCAAATACCTTATCTCTTTTAGTATAGCCAAGGATGTAGGCAGTCAAGACAAAGCTCCTGTCCTTTGCACTGGTACCTGTCCAGTTTCATCCATGCAATCACCATCTCACAAGGCACAACAATGCAACCCCTGTAAGGCACTTTCTCTCTGGTCACTCAGCTGAGAGGTTCATACACTCAGTTTTACAAATCTGAAGCCACTCATAATAAAGCAACAAATGCTTGCAGTCCAGAACAGTAGCCAGAAGCACCTTCTGGCTTCTAGTAAGCAATGCTAGAACAGAGGCCTGTCTAGATCTGTTTACAACAAGGACACAACCAGTGATTGCATACCCTTTTCTTTCAGTATAGCAAAACACTGTAAAGCAGTCTCATGCTGGCCATGCTTGCCAAGACAACGGAAGGCAGCACTGATGCTTCTGCTTGATCTTACATTAGGTAACACCTTGGGAAGTAGATCCACCACCACAGCAACTTTATCAGCTGTTGCAAACTCCAATATGAACTGGGCTGTCTCATCCATGTCCCCCCAATCCTGCCCCCCATCAGCAGGAAATTCTAAGCAGTCATCCACCCTAGAGTCCATTGAAATTGGAAGTGAGTTTGTTGGCCTTTGATAATGTGGCTGTCTGTGGTGAGTTTTGAGAGCTTTTACTCAAGAATGTATCAATTCAAGCTAAGATACTGAGTGAGAAAAAAACTGACACCAGGTGATGTACATTGTCAACTATATTACCTGGAAGCAAGTTCAACCTACCAAACAGGCCAAGCCATTGCATGTATCTGCACTTTGACTTTGATACCAATGACTCTAGAATAAGGTCAAGGGTTCTACATAAATAACTCACCATCAAGCGTTGTAACCAGTTGCACATTTTCTTTCTTGGCTGCAAGGTAGAGGCCTTTTGCCCTCTCAAGGTCACCAGCACTAAGAGCAAATTGAATTTCATTTTTTTTGAACACTCCATCTTGAGGGACTCCATCTTCATCCATGTACTTTGTGAATTCATGGTATAGTGTAACATTGCCTTTGGCAGCAAGCCATGCGATTATCGGCTTGTAGGTCAACATGTTGGGAACTAATCCTTTTGCCCGCATCTCTCGTAATAGTTCAAGGGCTCTGGTAGCCCATACTCCCTGAGCAGAAGTGGAGGACTCAGAGCTTCTCTTACCTTGCTATACACATCACAAACCACAAAGATCTGAGTAGAAACTTCGTTCCAATATTGGTACTACAGATTGAATCTGCCTCAAAAAACATAATTGATTATCCTGCAATTAGTGCAGCAAAGGAACTAACAAATGATCATCATCAGAAACCCTTCAAAGACATCCAGGAAGTGACACTTAAGAAATAGTTTCAGCTCACATTCCTAGTCATGTGATCCCAGGCAGAGGTCATTTCAACCTTTGTTTCCATCTCCATAAAAGCTTGTATAACAATTGTGTAAGAAACCACATCAGGGGTAACCCCTGCCTGTAGCATGCGTTTGAAAATTGGAAGGACAGTTTCAGGCCCCAGCTCCCGACCACACTGAGTCATCAAGCGTGAGTATGTGGCAATGCTCATTTCCTTGCAGGCTGAGCTTTTTGCTGCTACCATAGCATCATGAGCCACTAGTAATTCATTAAACCTCTTCTTCTTGAGAAGGTTGAACAGTTTTGGTACATCAGTCACTGTTTCAACCTCAAACTTGGAGTTACACTTCTCCTGCAAACAGTCTTGTGGCCGTCCACTTTCTCTACTCTTCTGACCTCTTTGATGAGAGTTCTCATTAGATGCATCACCCCGCACTGCAACTGATTCTGCAACTGCTGTTGCATCATCAAGCCAATTCTCTGAGTCTGCACAGATTTCTCAGTCAAGGAAAATGATGTTAGAAATCTAGGACAATGAACGCTCCAATGAATTCTCAGCACTTTGCACAAAACCCTAAAACCTAAACCACAAATGCACAGTTCAAAGTATTCCGACACCCTAAACCTGGAGAGACACATAGATTGAGAATTGTCATTTCCTGAAGAAAGTTCTGCTTATGCAAAAAAAACCTGACATCCGTGGGCATTTTCTTGCTGTGATTCAAAGCAGAATTCAATTGTGCAGCAACTCACATTTCTTGAAAACCTAGACAACTGAATGGCGCAGAAAATCCTTCAACACAACTAGTGGATTCTGTTTGGGATGCGTCTTACATATCAATAATTGTACTGAAAGGAAGATTTTTAGCTGTCCAGCATCCTTAAACCCTAAAAAAATGCCACGGGAAAAAAAAAACAAGGACTGTCTACTCCCCCACAACTTTCCTAAAGTTACACGGTGCGAGCAAAAATGGCATCTACATTCACAAAGTCTCACAAGACGAAAGGAAATAACCAAAAAGCAAAAAAACAAAACAAACCTGAAGGCCAAGTTTCTGCAGCAACAGCAGCCAGGGAATGGGACAATCTTCGAGAGGAGAAAGACGACAACAAAAGAAGACGGCGCGATGAGAAGGTGATGATCGTCATTAGCTAGCGTTCCCTGTACGCCCACGCCTAGACCCCGTTTTGCATCGACACTACAGGAGCTCCATAGAACCCGCGGATAAAAGGAACAGACAGCCCCAAAGAAAAGAAAAGAAAAGAAAAACTCCGCCCCATCAGATCAAATCTTCTTCTTCACCGCCATCGTCAAATTGCGGAACTCTGCATGCCTGAATTCCCCGAAAGCAAACTCCGCGCAATCAGATCTCCTTCTTTACTGCCATCGCTGAATTTCGGAAGTTCTTGCACCCGAGACCCTAAACCCGTCATAAACCTTACATACTTACTAGTAAGTTCATTCATCATAGACTTACTAGCTTCTTCTTTTATTATTTGCTATCAGCCCCTAAAAGATCAAAACAGGTCGAAATTTTGCCCAAAATTTGCATGCATACCTTGTTAGAGCATCTCCAGGCGTGCTCCGCATGTGACCCTGCCAAAATATTTCTCACATCAAAGTTTAGTTATTTACTTTTTTCCAACACCGCCCATAAGACTAAAACGGAGGGTCTGCACATAGGTGGGACCTACCTAATAGCACACAATCTGGACCAATCATTGTGATTGGTCGATCAAAAACAGGGAGCAGAGAAGTCAGATCATATTTATTACACTCTTCTTTCGCAGGTGTTTAGGCTCTGCTGTGCCTGTTACTAGCCTCAGCAAACTCTGCACAAATGTTAGGCCAAAACCATTTTGCTAAGCCAAAGCGACATGTTTTGATTTTTCTTCAATCAATTTGAATTTGCAGGGTCACATACTGAGCACTGTTGGAGTTTACAAGTTTTCTAGGGTCACGTACTCAACTTCTAGGGGCCAGCAGATTCCGGATTAAGTAATTATGACAAAAAAATTTCAGGACTTTTGAGAAATTATTAAGGTGTACTTTTTACTTGCAATTCATCCAAAGAAGATTTAACCAAATTTGGGGTTTAACATACTTAGGGTTTAAGGTTGAGGGCTTGATGCCCCGCAATAATATTTACTAGCAAGTTTTTTCATCATAGACTTCCTAGGTTCTTCATTTATAATTTGGTACCAACCCTAAAACATATGAACTGGTGAAGCATTAGCAACATGTAAATAACACCACGGTAATAATAGAAACATACAATTATGCAGATTTATTATTTTCAATGCCAAGTGATCTATTAGAAGTTTATATGTATTCCATAAAGTTATCATCACCATGATTATGCACACTTATGTGAAAATAACCATCAGATTATTTTGCAATTATTAGCAGTTAGAAAATTTCCATATGGTAATTGTGTTGATTAGTTACCAAAATTATTGTAAAATTATTTAAGCATATGATTTCAGACTCTCATTCTACGTGGATTTAAATATAGCTCCAACAATGAGCATTCCATATAATTGTCATGATGGGTTGAAAAATTCCCACCATCACTAATTGAAAAATCTGTCCTTATAATTTGATTGGTTGATCATTTCAAAATAATATGAGACATGATTTGATTTGGGCACATTGGATAACATCTTTCCTCAAGTTCCAACTATAGCTTCATGTATAACTCTAAAAGATTGTCAAGTTTTCATATGTTTCCATTTACAAACATGGAATTAGGTCTGTAAAATGGACGAAAGTAGGTAGGGACACAACCTACTTGGTTGCAAAGGAGATAGGTTTGTAGGCTACAAACACATGAACAATTTTGTGACTATTGTTATGATATATTTTCGTCTCAAACACTAGTTTTTTGTGCTTTAATCTCATCGTTTGATCAATTTCATCCATATTATTGGAAGGTCATTAAGAGACTTGAAATTACTTGATCATGGAGCTCATCCAAATAAGAAGCATAAAAAATCTCCAAGAAAATCCATGCAGCCATTTGTATATAGAAAGCAATCAAAGATACAATAGGAGGTTGCTCTTGGGTAAGCTTTTCAAAGTTTGCAATTTGGGTCTTATTTGCAATTTGCACATAACAATTTGCACTTGTTTTGTGCTTCCCATACTTAGACCTATTATTCTCCAACACAAATAAAGGTGTCTTGTGATTTGATTCCAACGTGTGCAAGGAAGGGGGGATGGATATTAAACATTATCAAATGTGATATGGCATGAAAATAACCTTCATTAATTTTGGGAAGTCTACTGGTGTGAAATTTGTGGGCATTGGCAATTTTAGGTCAATGTGTTAGGGTTCATATTCCCACCCTTGTCAATTGGTGACTTGGTAATTCTATTGTTTTGATAACGATGACAAAATGTGTGGTGCGTTACCATGTGCACGCTAAAGGCAATCCAATTAGCTCCCGTTTAGTCTTTAGATATGATGGAATACGACTGATTCTTTGATGCCAATGAATAAGTTGCCAATGCCATGATGAAGGATCAATTTGGTTTTGCATGGAACAATTAAATTGAATTGTCAAGTGCTTTTTTAAATTTCAAAATGTGAAGACATTACGTTAATTTTAAAGTTTTTTTTTGAGAAATTAAAATGCAATTATTTTATTTTATTTTCTTTAATTTCGATCATAATTTTATTTACAATATTTAAAAATTATAATGAAATTAAATCCACATGTCTTTACTTTTTAGATAATTTATATACTATAAAATATTATAAAATTTCCAACATAATTTACTCAATTATAGTAATATTGTATCAACATTAATTTTTCTTGTGATGTGCATTATAAATTGATTAAAAAATGTCCTAGGTTTTAAAATATACATGAAATCACAAATTCTATTAAATTTTCATGTATTAATTCCAAGATTTAGGTTGTGTCAAATGTTTCTCGGAAAAATTAAATATGTAATGGAAAGAAAAGGGATACAAGGGTCTTGATGGAAGTGTAAATGATGAAGAGGTATATAATCTAATGGTAGTTGTATTAAGATTATATAACCACAAAATTGGTTATAGTTTAATGTTTTGAAAAATAATTAAAAGCATCATAGTATATGCACTTTGCATGAACCAATGAAACTAATATATTTTATGTTGTGCATGACGACATGTTTATGTCCATGTCAGAGTTCAATTAACATAAAGTAGTCATGCACTTATAATTAGGGTTTTATGACCTAGGGGCCACTTGTTTTGTCATGCAAGGTGACATGTTGACATCCATGTGACAATCCAATAAATCCAAACACTTACTAAAATTTTCCTCTACATCTACTTGTAGCCAATATTGTGTTAGACCACACATTTTTGACCTATCCAAAATTCCATAAGTAAGAAATCTTCTTTATAGTTTTGTAAGAAGGTAGGATCAACATAAACAACTAGTGCCCAAATCAATATTGTTCATGTATACATAACTAATTCAAATGTGACATTTGAAACACATAAAAAGAAAAAAAATGTAACATAAGGGTTAAAATGAAATTTCTTTTTGCAAAAATTGGTTTCACAAGTGCTATGGTTGTAGGTTATATAGCAAATAAATGTTTTTTGCGCAAATGTTGTCTCATACAAAATTTCAATTCATGAGTATCCTATACATTACATTACTAATTCACATAAAAAATTAGATGTTTGACATTAATGTTCAAATTCATAACCCAACGAATGATAATTCATTCATGTTTATTATTCAGTATAGCTTCAATGTAGCATTCAAAGGCATTTGCCTTGAACTTGGTGTCCATGTTTGTGTATAAGGCATATATCTTCCCCAATACACACTTTATTCATTGCCACAAAATCATATATAAACACATCCTTCAACTAATTGAACTTGATCAAATTATGGTCCATGGATTGATTGCAATAAAAGAAATATGGTAGCACAACAAAGTGAAAGCACACTACGGTGGCCAAAAAATGTAATCCTAAATATTATTTTTCTAAACTATGCAACTTTCAACTTCCACCAAGCCAATATGAAAAGAGGTTTCCATAAATTATACTTAAAAGGTAGTTCAATAGCCAAATAATGAAATTGTCAAAGGAAATTACATTTTTTGATTAATATGAAATGATTACAGAGTATATTTGTGAGAATTTATATGTTGTCACAATATATTGCAAAACGCAAATATATTTTTTAAATGATTCAAATAATTGCAAAACTTGATGAAGTACTTAGTCATATATTGATTATGAATTGACTATACCATCTCAATTATAATTGAAAAGTTTGATTCATGTGATTTCACAAAAAACATCTAGACAAGTTTTTCATTCAAATGAGCATAAGTGTGTTGAAAAACTATTTTCTTTTGAAAGATGGAAAAAATTATGTTGGAGGCCTTTGTATTAAAATCAATTTTATATGTTTATCAAAATGCTAGATGAAATCAAAGAAAAACCACCCCCCCAAAAATACCAAAAAAACCCAAAAATAGTACATTTTTTTGCTTAAAGCGAGCCCCCCATAGTGTGCTTTCACCCAACATGATTTGGACATTAAAAAGGACCTAAATGTGATTTTGCCTCATTGTTGCATGGGATGTCAATTTGGTCATTTTCATCAACAATGTCATGTATTTTAACATAACATATTTGGTTGGTGCTAACATATCTATATCCAAAACTTAAAGCTTCATGTATTTAAGATTTTAACAACTTTTGTTTCCATGATCTTGATAACTTTGAAATCTCCAAATGTTTTAAAATTAGAGCATGTGGAAAAGTATTTGTATTTTTTAAAAAACATTTTTTGTATTTTTTTGTAACATATGAAATAAGAAACTATTTTTGGTATGCTATGGATAGAATATTGCAAGACATTGTTAATGAGGATGAGCACTACATCCTTTGCAATGACAAGGCAAAGACATATTTCATAACAATTTGTACATAATGTTGATAATAGACCTTCATTCTACTCACCATCTGCAAGTTTGATAAGATTGGTTCTATGAGTCATATAAGGGACTATAATTTTCCATGGAGTGTGGACTCTACCCATCAAAAAATTGTCAAATAATATTTGATGCGAAACTTTAGAATATTGAAACCCCAATGTTTATGCCAAATTTCATTGGTTTCTTATTAATTATATTTTTGGATATGCCACCTTGATCCATCAATGCTTACATAAGCACTTAATTAAGGTTGTAAGCTTCACTTGGAATCCAACTAGCATATGTTGAAAGGAAAAATGATTAATATCCAAAACCAAAATATTGTGCATGTCTAAATATGAATTAACATTACTAGCTTTGATTGTCAATAGTATGTCTCATTTCATGACAAGTCAAAGAAATATATTGGGCCATTACAATAATAGATATGGTGGCATTTAATAATATGTTACCTGTGTTGCTATTAAGTCATAACCCACCTCATTATGTTTGTTCAACTACAAAAAATCAAATAGCTCCTTGTGAGCTCATACCTATGCACTAATTTACAATGCCACAAAGTGTGGAACAAAATGGCAAACTATATACATTTTCTATGTTTCTCCCCCATTATGACCCATTAACAATAGGTTGCAACAATGATTCCCTAATCTTGGTGACATAAGCAACCCCACTTTTGTCAAGCGTCTACAATGGACTTAATCATATACTAATCCCCTTTTGAAAGAGGTGAAAAAGTAGTGTAATACCTTCTTCACTTATTTCAAAGGTTTTTTTCCCCTAAATTTATTGTAAATCAACATGTTTGTATAACAAATGCCATTTAGGTGTCAACAAATTAAATCTTTTTTATGAAACTTAGAGTAGATGTTGAACTTGACAATGTGCACATAATTATTAGATCCCATTTACAATTCAATTCATTTAGTAGTTTGGTTACTCATGAAACTCATCTGTTAACTCATGGTAATAACATTTTTCTTTTGCTTTTGGTGGTGATAAGGTGTCGTCCATATGAGTCACAATTGGTGAATCAATGCCAAAAGATTTTAATAAAACCTAAAGGAATTAATGTTGTTCTCCTAGAATCATTAAGACAATTAGACAAACACAATATTGTGACCATGTCAAGTGCAAACATTAAAACATGATCCAACCCTACCCACTTAGGTGATTGTTTTACAAAGTAATGGGTTTGCTTGCCATGATGACATGTGTTAGGCAAAGTAGGATTGGTTGCAAAATGTGATGGATTAGAAATTCATGATTTTTGCAATGGTAAAAAATTCTCATGACAAAAACAAATATTATACTAATGTGTATAAGTGTCATTAGAAAATATCTTGTTTAAGGGGATGCAAGCTATGGTGGTTCACTTTTGGAATCATGGTATTAATTTTTGTAGGGTGCTTTTTGTTTAAATGCTTATGGTGAATAATTTAATATTAAATACATTAAATGATGATTCATTTTAAATTAATAATTTGATTATGAAGACATTTGCACAATTATTTTTTGAAAATAGTGCATTCATTATTAATAGTGGACTTTGAAGTTTAAAAATATGGATTGTTAATTGATTAGATTGTTAAGAAATTCAAAATTCATATTGAATTCCACTTCAAATTGTTTATAATGACTAAAATGGGTTGAAGAATGAAATCATAAAGTTTAATGTGAAATCTTTTTTTGTGAAACCTTAACCAAATGGTAGTTATGAACTTTGAAAGGTTAGAATTAGATTTTGGTTTCTTAAGTCCTTTTGAAATGAATTTTTTTTGTTTGTCAAAAATTTAATGCCCAATGGGTGCATAATTGAAATATCTAAATGGGATTTTATTCTTATGGATTTTATAAGTTTTTCTTTTAGGATTTTCGAAATGATTTCACCATACCAACTAACAACAACATTTTTCAATATGAGTTTTGACCTAGTTTTAAAAGGTTTCATAAGTGAGTGAAATTTTAGTAGTCAAAGATTACATTAATGAATTCTTGAAATTTAAAATCATATCCATTTGGATAATATATAATTTTTTTTTAAAGACTCATGTGAGTATTTTATTTATTAAAAATGAGCCACCATAACTTGCATTCACTCATTTTTCGTAATCAATACATTTGTGATTACATGCATTAAATATCACATGTAGCTATTTATGATTTTTTTTGCAACTACATTTGATTCTTGACATATTTATAACTAGGTTGTGATTAAATTGTAACTAGATGTTTCTATGACCTTTCAATATGATAAATTTTATTATTACTTTCATCCACCAACAACACTTTTCATCACATCAATCACATTTTAATTATATTCGAAACCAAATTTTGTTAACAATTATGATGTGGGTTTAGAGCTTTTAATAATACGAGTGAGGGCAACCCGTGGCTACGCCACTCTAGCCACCCATGGCACCTCGCCCGGCCCCCTGCAGCGGCTGCCCTGGCCTGTTTTTTCAAAGAACAAGAAGCAAGCGGCTCTTAGGGTATGAAATATTTAATTTTTAAAATTAATTAAAAAAAAAAAACAAATTCAGTGTTGGTGAGTAAAAGAGTGCATCCTCGTTTCAGGACCCTAACGATGGGTTTTCTCTTTGAGGACCTCGTTTCAGGTCCCCAACGACGGGTTTTCTTTCTGGGAACCTCGTTTCAGGTCCGTCTCGAAGTCTGGACCGGGTACTGAGAATCTCAATTCAGGTCCTTTATCAAGGATTCTGGCCACCTCGGTTCAGGTCCTCGAAGTTGTCAGTTGGGTGATAACTGTCACACAGATCGAAATTCCCAAATCAAGAAATTCTTCAACTTACCTGGCCCCCCCTCCCCCTTCTACAAAGCACACGACAAGGAATGGGTAGTGACTGGAATAATTTTCCAGGCACTGTTCGAACAGACAGACAAACAGACAGACACTATAGCTTTAATATATAAGATAATAGGATTTAATACATGTATATATACTTAATGGTACATTAAGTTTTTTTTTAAGAATTTGGATTTATTACCTACATATTAATCTACATAATTATTCAACTACCTACATAACCTACCTATTTTATTAATATAGGTAAATAAGTTAAATACTACATGTGTGAACCCATCCTTGGGTGGTACCCCTAGGAACCACCTCAACGAATGGTTAAGCAACCAAAAGTGGACATTAAAAAAAAATTGTATTCCTAATTAAAATGACCCTTTCAAAAATCAATAGCTTTAACTTTGAAAATCAATAACTAAATTATAATTATTCACTTAATTGCCTAATAAAAACCTTAAAAAAATGATTTCAAAATTACTTTAGAAAAAAAATTCACAATAAAATTTTCAAATGATGGGGTCGAAGCATGGTAAATTAGACCAAAAAATAAATCTGCCTAAAATCCCATTTAAAAATATGACAAAATTTCCCAAAAACACAAGAAAGTAAATTGAATTTTTTTTAATCTTTCATTTTGAAGACATTTATGCCTTATGGTAAGTTGAGTATAAAATTTGAAATTTTTTAGTATAATAAAAGTAAGTAACAAGTAGGTTTGAAATTGACTGGTAATTCTTTTTTCAAAGTTACTTTTACCCTATAAATTGGATATATTTTTATTAAAATGTGAAAAAGATGAAAATCCACAAGTACATTTTAGGGCTCCATTAATTAAAATTTTAAAAAATGTAAGATTTCATCTACTTATAATCTACTTAAAGGCTATAAAGTAAATTGTGAGCTTTGCAAGTGAATTCCCACAAATTTACTTAAACCTATTTTAAACATGTAGTTTTTATTCAAAGTTTTAACAAAGTTGAAGAAAATGTTCATATTAACCCTTGAATTAAATAATATTTCTAAATTTTATATATCAAAGCATACTTGATAACTACTTTTTCATTTATGTTGCAAGGAACATTTGTGGTCTAATTTACCATGCTTGGAGCCCATGTTTCAAATTTGTGGTTTTAATTAAAAAATTCAAGGAAAAGAACCAACATTACGTTCTTCAAACTTTTTCTAAATGTAATGATTAAGAACATCAAAATACAAAAAATTCTTGATATTATTAAAATTTCAAAATCCATGAAACCTAATAAATGTATTTGTTAAAGAAAAATTATGAAAATATTGTTAAGAATGTTTTTTTATGAATTTTCAAAGTTCAAGAAAATCAAGGTGTGATGTTCCTAGTGGTACCACCCAAGGATGAGTTTGCCCAAATAGGTGGGTTAAATGCTAAATAGGTAATAGATTAGGGCCCTAGGCTAGGTTAGTAGGTAACAGGTTAAGTTAATAAAATGATAAGTTGTAATTAATATGTTGTTATTAACTTATTACAACTTAATACCTATGAAGTTAGGCTAGATAAGTAGATAAGTAATTATTAGTAGATAGCAAGGAGTAGTTGTGATTAGGTTTCAACTATGTTGCGATTAGAAAGTTTAAATCCCATTTATTGTTTAGTCTTCCATTTCAATTTTGTAAATTATATAAAGAGGTGCACTAAAAATGTTAAGGTACAAGTGTCATTTGGGATAAACCAATTAAAAAAAACTTGACCATAAAAGCTAAACCCAACATAAAATAGGAATATCAAAACCTACCTAATCTACCTACCTACCTAGTCCTATTTATTTAATTAGGCCTACCTACCTACCTTCCTAACTTACTTATTTAAAACACATGTTCAAAATATTCATAATTGTGCCACATGGCAAAATATTAAAGGACACCAAAATAGTCACATCATAGTCACAAATTCTTGCCATGTAGGCGATATTTATATGATTTGGTTAAAGGATGAGATTGTATGCATTGATCGCAAAGTTCATCTAGAAGTTGATGACATTAGCATTGATGTCATCTTCTTTATGATTAATTGTTGCATGTGACGACTTGTTGTACATGATTAATTGAAGGAATAATGGCCATTTTTCATTCATCATCTACTATGTGGTAATTATTGTACATGATTATTTCATTTTAAAAACATCTCAAGTCATTTAAAACATGAAAAAACAATGAAAACATTAGGTATGTATGTTTTAGAATTGTTAAATTGAATATTTTACACTCATTAAATTCATTCCAAATTGGTCCAAATGTTTCGATGATATATTGAAAAAAATTCATATAAGAAAATTAAAGATTTGCAACATTAATCATTAAAACATGAAAAATGTAGTGTTACTTACATTTGTTGTGATACATGTTATTATGACTAGACCTTAAAGTCACAAGGTTATGAAAGATGTAAAAATAGTTGTAGTTAAAGTTCAAAAATACATCTTCTTGATTTTGACAACTTGTTTGGGGTGCAACTTAAAACAATAAGAATGCAATGAATTAAAGTAGAATTAGACTTGTGAGGCACATTACAATGACACTTTAACCTTTCAATGTTTGTGATTCATAGGTTGCATTTGAGTCCAAAAATTATATGTGTTTTGGATCTTGGGTTAGAAGTTTGATCAAAATTTACAAATAAAATGAATTTGAATAGAACTTTCAACTCATAAATAAGAACAATAAAAGCACAAAATATACAAATGACCATTAATAGTGACAACTTGACAAGATTCAAGATTGTTGAAAGTGAATACCAAAAAGATTAATGTTATGGCCTATGGTTTACCACAAATAGTTATAAAACAAAACTAGAATATATGCCCATAGTTCATGTCCTTGCCATTACCCTAAGCCAAAAATGGCAAAGAACACAAATAATCAAAAAAACTTCTTATAGTTAATGAGGTGAGGTAATTTGCACCCAAGGGCCCAAGTTTTTTTTCTTTTAGGGTAAGGTGGAGGTGTTGAATGTTTTTTTGTTCCCAATATGTTCTTGTGAAGTCGTCACTTTATTTCCAATGGGTTCCCAATAAGGTGAAAACATGGTCAAAGGAGCTAGGGGCACCAAGGTAAAAGTCATTTTTCAAGGACTACACTTAACACGTGTCATTTTTATGTTGGTTTATAACTTAAAAATTTGTATTTCAGGTACCCCCTTTAACATTGCATTTTAGATATAAATACATTTTGACTACAAATTGATTTTATATGATGTATATTATGCATTCATGCTTTCTATCACATAAACATGAACAACTTTTGTTAAAGACACATTTTCAAAATCCATAATTTCTAAGGTCATAAACATTTTTGAACTAAATGTGTTCAAATTGGATATATATATTAAAAATTCATTAGTTCAAGTCCTTTTTCCCTTTTAATATCAATTTAAAAATCCTCTCCAATTTTCAAAAGGAATGGTGAACATTTGGTAGAAAAAAAAGACATTTGAAAAAAACAAGGATGGTCCACTTTTGAGGTTTGAGTGCTTTGAACATGCAAAAACATTTTTGATTTGTGTCTAATTTTGAACATGTAAACTTTGCAATTAATGAAAAATATTCCAAAAAAATAATGACAATTTAAACTATTATGCTTCACTTGTGATCTTTCAAACATAAAAAAATGCAATTTTAAAGAGTGTCCATTCACTTGGGTGGCTTTTTTTATTTTGTTTTTACCCAACATGCTTTTCAAGTTTCCAATGTGTTGCCCCCCAACATGTTTCCAATAGTTCCTCACTTTGTCCCATGTCCTATACCTTAAGTTCTACTCTTGTAACGCATATAACCAACCCAAAGGAAGAAATTGCAACATATGTAATATTTTGGGACTATTTGAAGCTCAATTAATGTTTTTGGTGATGGGCCAATAAAAGTTGCCAATTACAAAAGAAACAAAATTGAATTTTGATGGTTGTTACAACTAATTAATATGAATTACAATATACTACCATTCACTTCTTGAATCTTGTGGCTTGCTAATGCCACTTCCTCTAGCCATTTCATGATGACGATCAAATTCAAATTCAACAAATCCATGTACCAAACTCAAAATTAAACAAACCACCAATGTCACAAAGTTCATGAACTAAGTTCATTAATCATAGTGCACATTAAATGCATATAAGAATTTTTTTGCATTGTTTATTCAAGAGTCCACAATTTTTGAACTAATGATGCACTGTTAATGGGTAGAAATTTCTAAGCTAGTTAGTTCCATAGGCCTTCTAATAACTAATAGTTACTAGTGGTAAACTTATCATCTCTTACCCAAGGGTTGAAGCTAATGGGATTAAGTAGTTCGGGTTAGTGAATGGTTGGGGGGTAATCCATTTAATCATCTAGGAGACTTTTAGGAAGGGATTAGGATAAGGGCCTTATTTTCTAGGGGTCAATGTGGGCCTTGTGTGGTGTATGGAGAAGGGGGATTAGGGGAGATGTTGGGGGATTTCTATGGCATTCAAGACTTAGGTAAAGAAAGAGGAGAATGGAAAAAGATGTATGTACTTGGTGTGTGATTTTGATGGAAAGGGGTTGAAGGACTTGAATAAGTTATGTTACATTTCTATGTTATTAAAAAGCGTAGAAGGTAGAATAATTGATATTATACAAGTGGAATGTTTTTTTGAATTGGTATTTCTGCATGTTTTTTAGGATAAAGAGTAACAAGGCATACCCCTTGGTAGCCTTTGGAATACTAAGTTACTAATTGTCATAGGAAGGTACCAATTAGTTTTAGACGGTGGAAAATAAGGAGGAAAAACCAGCAAAGTAGCTGCTTGCATATTGAAAGGTACTGCTATAGGCAGTAGGCATGGAAATGAGGGAAGGTAGTTGGCTATAAATAGTAGGTAGCAGAAGGGGGACCTCCAAAGGTGTTGCAGACAAGTAGAGCTAACCAAAGACTTGTAGGCATGGGATAGGAAAGACAATAGTGGTAGAAGGCTTATAAATGCCACTAGGCAACATTTAGGGTTGTTGAAGGTACTGTAAAGTCAGGGAGAGTAATTATTCTCGAGTTTTGATCATTTTTTCATGTTACACTTATTTATTTTTTCTTCCCTACACCTTAAAGTAGACCACTTAGAAGAAGGCATGTCTATTCTTGGACATCATACCTTACCTCCCTTATATTTTGTATGAATTTACTACTTGAATAGCTATAATAAATTAAACTAGTGAGAGTAGTTTCCTTTTGTGGTGTAATTAGGTGTTGACCTTGTTCTCTCAGTCTTACTTTTAAGAAGATGATAATGATTAGGGGTCACAATTTCACCCCTTTAACATGCACTTTTGCAAAGGGGAAATTAAGTGCAAACATTAAATTGAGGGAACAATGTTTATTGGACTAGTATTATCCTTCATACACATTTTTTTGTCATTCAATTTTTAACAAACATTAGACACATGCAACGAATTAAATGAGGCATCAATCTCTATGTAGTTACAGGACAATGCCTAACAAGAAAATATTTTTGAAATTATTTGATTATACTTGAATTATGATTCACATTTTAATTATCTTTCTAACACAATATTTCCAAGGAAAAATAAGTGGTATAGTGGTCAAAATCACCCCCTTCAACCAAAGGATTCAAGGTTCAATCCTTCTCTCAAATTCTTTTTGTTTTCCATGAAGGAAAATGATGAAACAATAAAGCTTTCCAACAACTTTTTCAAGCTAGATGCCTTAAGGAAAAATAAACTTTCTTTGAGGAGAAGGAGATTAATTACCTTCTCCCTTAGGGAAGAAGGGAGTTGGAGAAAAAAATGAGACTAAATTGCTTATTCCTAGAGGAAGGAAGAAAGTTACCTTCTCCTCAAATTAAGTTGTTCAGGGAGCAAGTTCCCAAATGTTTAATTAGAAAATACATGGGATAAACTTTGTTCACATCAAATGTTCTTTATACCATTGGAAAGTTCTTGAAGCATAAATGCACTTTCAATTTGAGGTTATGAATTAAAAATTATGGGAAAAAAATTAAAGTTAAATTTCCAAGTCCTTTCTCCTTTGGGAAAAAGGGGAGGGGCAATTTCCCTTGGAAAACAAGTTTTTGAATGTTTGACAAGACAATATATGGAGTAAACTTTGTTCAAATCAAACATTCTTTATACCTTAAAAAGCTCTTGAAGCATAGGTATCCAAAATGACCTTGCAATTTCAATTTGAGGCTATGAGTTTAAAAATTATAAGAAAAAGAAGAGTCACATGTCAATTTTTCGAGTCATGGGGTAATTTAGTCAAATTAAAAAACTTAGAATGTCAAAGTTATAAATTGATTTAATTAAAAAAAACTTTCAAGTCCTAGAAAAACTTAAATCAAATAAAAAAACTTAAAGTGTCAAAGTTAAAAATGGATTTAGTTAAACTTCCAAGTCCTTAACAAACTTTGTCAAAAATTTTAATCCTTAAACCTTATTTATCCTTGGGGGGGAAGGCAATTCCCTTCCTGCACGAAGGAGAAAACAATTCAGTCCATTTATTCTAAAGGGGAAAAGGCTATTTAATCCACTTTGGGATTTGAAAATTTGATTGTTGGCTTTTCTTTTTGCCATAATTTTTAGCTCATAGCCTCAAATCAAAATTGCAATGTTAGTTTGGACGTCTATGCTTCAAGAGTTTTCTAATGGTATAAAAAATGTTTAATTTGGAAAAAAATTATTCTTGTTCTTTCTTGTCAAACATTTGAGAACTTGCTCCCCAAGGCAACTTAGTCCCTTCCTCCCCCAAGGAAAAAGGAACTTGAAAATTTGACTCCCGACTTTTTTTTCATGCCATTACATTTAATTCATAGCCTCAAATCAAGAATGCAAGATCATTTTGAATATGTTTCAATAACTTTCCAATGGTATAATGAATGTTTTATTTGGCCAAAGTTTACTTGTATTTTCTAGTAAAACATTTAGGAATTTTCTCCCCATGGCAACTTAGTTAACTCCCCGAAGCAACATAAATAACTCTCCTCCTCCCCAAGGGAGAAAATAATTTAGTTTCTAGCATTTTCCCTCCTCTCAAGGAGAGAACTTGCAACTAAATCTCCTTCTCTTTGAAAAAAATCCCTTTCTCTCCAAAGCATTTAGCTTGAAGAAGTTCATGAGAGGCTATTTCTTTTCATCCACTTTGTTCATGAAAAAATAAATTGAAAAAAGGATAAAACCCTTAACCTTTTGGTTGAAGGGGGAGATTTTAACCATTGGATCACTTATTTTCCCTTGGAAATATTGTGTGAGAATGATGATTAAAATGTTAATAATAGTTTGGGGACATTCAAAAAATTTCAAAAAGATTTCTCTTGTTAATCATTGTTTTACAACTATGTCAAGATTGGTGTTACATCTAATTTGTTGCTCCTATTTAGTGTTTGTTGGAGATTGAGGGATAAAAAATTGTGTATGGGGATACTAGTGGTCCAACAAACACATTAGATTGAAGAACATCACGTCACGAAAGTCTAGTGGTGTAGATGGACAAGACAACAACCTTAGGCCTTCATTATTGCAAAATTTGATGAAATTGTCGATGCCCCTCCATTGGTATTAAGGCAACAATTTTCTCCCTTTAATAAATTTTTTGGTGATGGCAATTGACACCATGATCAATGTTAGGCAAAATATCAAAAATTTATCATTCAAATCCAAGCTTACATTACATCAAACCTACCAAAAAATTTAGACAAATTTCGCAATTTTTTCCAAAAGGAAAACACTTGTTCTTTATGGTGCTTGAGCAAAATGTCTTTTCCTTCCCAATTGGCATCTCAAAGCATAATTCAATTGATAGTTAGATCTACAATAAACCCCTTTATAATCATGCCCATTCACATTCTTGTTTCACACATTTTTTGGTAACCATTTGTTTTAGTAAGAAACACCATTTTTTTATAGTCAACTATCACACTCGTTAGTAGCACAAAATATTTGTAAAGCTTTCTTTATAAATGTGATTATAATGCGAAAAATCTAAAGAAAATATTAGGGTTGTGTAAATTGTAGTTCCCTTATGCAAACTAGTGTTGCTTTGTGTTTAAGTTGTGTAGACTAACTACAATGAATCTAGTTGAAGAGAAAAGAAAAAACAACTTTCTAATGTAACCAAACAAAAAATATGTAAACTTGCCCCCCCCCCCCAAAACTCTTAATCAAAAAGATCTAATTGACAAGATACGCAAGCTAATAATTAAGAAGCTCAAACTCAATGTAAATCATCACATTAAAACATGTAGAAATCATAACCTTCGTCAAGTCTAATCATGCATAGTAGAGCTTAGAATAACCCATGTAAAAAAAAATAAAAATCAACACCTTTATTCTAGCATAAAAGGGCTATTTTATAATTAAAAAAATTGCCTATAATCACAATCTTGTAAAGGTTTATATGGAATGTGACTATACATGTTTAAATCACAATTCATTAGTGTCCCCAAAAAAAATGGTCACCAAGGGTGTGATTATAAAAGGGTTTCTTGTATTTCTATTTGAAATATCCTAGAGCAATGAGCAATGCATTTTCCACGACCCAAAATACAACATATGCTTGAGTAGAGCCATCATGGATCTAAACAATGCAAGTTATGATTATGTCTTTTGTATCATGAAGAACCGCAAATTTGTTTGCTTTCTTTTCTTAGGTGGGTCCTCCCTCCAATTGCATATAATGACCTTATGAAACCCAAAGAAATCCAAGGATTATGTAGATCTAGATTTTTGTGAAGAAAGGACCTGATGGGGGCCCTTCTCCTATACATAAGCACTTTATGGACTTGATGGGGGGGGAGGGGTTCCATCTCCAATATGTGTAAGCACTTTATTCTATGCTGATTCTAAATTCACTCTTGGTATAATGCACTTCCAACTTTCATACCCAAATGTGCAGTGAAAATGGACATGGTAGGGGTAGATAGGTTGGTGAGCAAACTTTCTTTGGAAAAAATGGTTTCAAACCATTTGAAGTGTACATAGTTAATACATCATGGGTGCGCTCATAATTTTTTTAAAAATTTTAAAGGAGCAATTTTTGATTGGCCCATCAGTAAGTGTTTTTGGGACATTGGACATGCCCCCAGTAGAAGCACCTCTTTGAAACCTCTAGATTTAACCTTTTCACTTTATATCCATGTAGGTGAACTTTGGGCAAACCATATGGGATAAAACCCAGGTGCTATTGGGGAGTCTTGGGGAAATTTTGGGAACTTGGTGGGAATGCATTGGGAACAATTTGGAAAAACAAAAAATCCCTCTCGCCCCACCCCTTCAACAAGAAAAAAAACCTGGACAGTTCATGAGTGCATGTTGAGCCTTTCCATTGCTGCATGAAATTTCTCTTTCCAAAACTGTTCATCACCATTTTCTGTCTTGGCTAATGGCAGGGGCAGAATTTTGGGGGACCATAATGAAGTGGGACAAGATCCCGCTCAATACTTTTGTTGGTGCTTAATCATTGATTATCATATACACCAATTGGTGAAATTTCAGAATTGAGATGGGAAGCAGTGTCTTAAGTTCTAGGCTGAGATCAGAGTGCAACTTCAAAAATGTTCAACGGATTTTAGAAGTGTTCAGAAGTAGCAAAGTGATGCCATGCTCATTTGACCAAGCATCTCCCCATTCTTAGTCTAGGAGCTTCATGAGTACATCATACAGGAGGGCAGAGTGATGGGGATAAAGTTTTTAGTCTTTAGAGTTACAGAACAGTACACCCAGGTTGGCTTGGGGTCTCATGGAACCAAACTCCCAGAATTGGCCCCATGTGACTTCAACCGAAACAAATCGAGTTGTTCCAAGACCAATCCTCTTTTGGCAGTCTCAAAGCTTTAAAGGGACAACTTCTAATTGTCCCAAACGCTTGGACTTTTTCCATAAAATGATTGTGGTTTCTTCCATTTTGTAATACTACATTGGTGGAGCAAGATTTATGGTTTAGGGTTTGAAGCCAAATGATTTCCATGAGTCAAGCATAAGGTGACTGCCTGGTCCTTGTGTTGGTTTCCTTGATCCCCATTAGGAAGTAAGGCATTCAAAGAGTTTTGTACATACTAATGTGTTTTTTTTTTCCTTGTCAATTTTGTGATGTAGCCAAAGAGGTGATTAACCATAGGAAGATTTAGCCAAATGAAAGTACATTAAAAAAAATCCCTCTATACTTTTGGCTACCCTACCTGAACCATGTATAGAAATCTGGGGAGTTTTCTTAAATTTCACTCAAATTCTGGCTATTGAAAATCTCGAACAGCACTAGATTTTAGCATCTTTAATTTTGCTTTTCGGCTATATATAGCTTGGAAAAAAAGAGGCTGGAAACAGATTTCTCGTTGTAAAATTCTGATCAGCTGTACACACAAGAGTTTGCTGTGCATAACTCGCATTTTCATTGGAAAACTTCACTCCAGAATCTCAGACCTTGACATGCAATTCCAGTGATGGACAAGAAGGAAAAAGGGCAAACTGCTTATAGCTGCATGGATGATCCTAAGGTTTAGGGTTTTGCACAGCTCTTGAAAACAGATAGACATGCAATGTCACATGAGTCCTAGACATGGATATTATGGAAATGGGAACAAAAAACTATTCTGATGATAGATCTCTAGTTTTCTGTACACGGATAATCTAGAATTCTTCAACTCTACAGCACAAAAAAAAGCTCCCCGGGGCCTGGAGAATCCGAGATCCGAATTACAAGCTCTGATCATCACTTTTTTGCGTGTTCTTCTTGCTTTGGTTGGTATGGAACATGCTCTTCCTTTGGGAATGGAGTGAACATATCACGAAGCTTGTCCAACGGAGTCACAAACAAGGCTAAAGCCGCCTCCAGTGCAGCTGACCTATTGGGTATACCTGGGTGTGGTCGAGTGGGTGCCAATTTCTTCCCATACATGAAAGCCTTGGCTGCATTCTCGAAACTTTTCTTATCAGCATGCTGTTTCAAGTACTCCAGATCTTGGGTCTCTTCCTTATTTATGTGTTGTCTCAAATCCTGCATCATGTGATCAAGCGCGGCCTCAAAAAGATCGGGATCGCTCAACCGGTGAATCTCTGCCAATTCCTTCTTCACCTTTTGGTGATCGGCGCGATCCTTGTCTGCCATCTCCTTGCCTTCGGGACCTATTGCATCCAGCAACGGGTATACGACCAGCTCCTCGCCCACCGTGTGTCGAGAAAGCTCCCACACCAACTGATTGAACCATTTCTCGGCTTCCTTCTCATCTCCAGCTGCATGTGCTCTCTTGTAGTTTGTGTAGAATTCCTCGAATTCTCTGTGGTCGTGTTTGATCTCATCAATGAGATCGCCGGGGACGTGGTGGGTTGTTGTTACGTGGCTAGACATGCTGCGAGACGTCGCTGCTCTCTCCCTTATATTCTCCTGCACATAAAAGGATCGAAAGTACAAATTAGCATGCAGCCAACAATATACCGTATGAAGCTCCCCACCAAGTTGGAATAAAAATTTAAAATACAACAACACATGATCAGGAACGACGTCGACGTCAAGCTAGAACAGTGATTCTTCAAGGAGAGAACCTTACACGGTTGCTTATAATGTAGACTCCACTGATGTCGAAGAAGGGTCTGCCAGAATAGCTCCGGGCAGCACTCTACAATAATGCACAATTAGCAATTAGCGACTGCTTTGGGGAATTCCGAATATATATATGGATGATTGCCAGCTTTGGCTACAAACAAAAAATCCTGAAAGAAAATAAAATAAAATACCACCGGTGCTAGAATCGACTGCGACAAGTGAATTTTGGATGCTTTCCAAATGGCCCAGTGAGATAGTTCATGCGCGTGACGCACGACTTAGCTGTAGACGCTTCAGGCAGGAGTGCATGTGCATGGAATGCGCGAGTTTGCGTCGATGGGGGCATGTGCCGTGGAGCGTCATCTCGCTTGCCCTTCACAACTGTAAGTTCTCAAACTCCAGAACTGCACAGCGCCCACAACTGCGATCGGAAAGCTCTCGATCACCACCAGTCTTGACAAAAACAATTTCTATGTTGCCCAAAACCTTGGGCACCCTGGAGAATTCCTGAGAAATAATTTTGCAGGTTGCTCGAAAAAATTTCGACAGTTTGGGAATTTTTATGCCTGGAAAATTTTCATTTCTTCTCAAAAAATTTTGGAACTCAAAAAAATCTCGATGCTCCAAAAAGATTCGTGAGAATTTTTGTCCAGGATGTTCTAACACTTTCGGGCAGTTCCTGGAATTTATACACTGCCCGATAATATTATAATGGTTAAAGAAATTTCGTTTCTGCCCAAAAAGTTTTGAGAACTCTGGAGAAATCCTGATGCTGGAAAAGTTTGGGCATTTCGGGAATTTTATGCTGCCCGAAAACTTCGAGCAGGTTATAATGATTGAAGAAAGATTTCACTTAAGTTCCAGGCGTTTTAGAAAAATCCTGACACTCGAATAAATTCGGGCAGTTTGGGAATGTGTATGTTGTCATATAGTTTAGGGTAGATTATAAAGGTTGAAAATTCATTTTGTAAACGTGGAGGCAACCTGTCTGGGCGGCCAACAATGTCGGCTCCACATGTGGCCATGTCACTTCTTATTTCAGATTTTAGTTGAGGTGTTGAAACGAAGTGTAAACAAGGCCCTGCCAATAGGTAAGATGTTGTCCATCTACCTACTGTGTTCACACTTTGAACACCAAAAAAATCCGTTCCAATCTAAACTGTCTAAACACTTTCACAAAAAAAACCCATTCACCTAATGTGGAACTGGTTCTAATGAGGTTAAACTTCCAAAAGTTGGATCGAATGCGATAGATAGTCCCTGTCCCTGAAGGTGCAGGGCCCAAAAATTAGGGTGATTTTTTTATGATGAAGTTATCAGCATGGAATTGGATAGCAATATGGAATATTTAAAAGTTTTGTTTCCAGCTTTCCATTTGTCATACCCAAATGGTTATGTAGAAACTGAATATGGAATTGACATTATTGGAACAACTATTTGGTCAGATTCTATTGTTGTAATACACATAGAAGTCTTCTTAAAAAGAAAAAGAAAACCAAAATTCTTCCGCAAAAGTTCTTGCACTGATGATGCATGACAAGAAGGAGTGCCAGCTTCAATAACTCATTAATAATATAAGCTCAATAACAAATTCCTGTCTTTGATGAAAATGTTTCAATGGATTTCCACATCATCTGAATGGAAACAGTTCAAACAAGGCATCACAAATACGCTGGCCCTGGCAATAGATAAGATGTTGTACATCTACCTACTGTGTCCACACTCTGAACACCAAAAAAATCTGTTCCAATCTAAAACAGTCTAAACACTTTCATCAAAGAAACTGATTCACCTAATGTGAAATCGGTTCTAATAAGGTAAAACTTCCCAAAGTTGGATCTCCTTGTCCGTGTGGGGGACAAGGCCCAACAAACTTAAATTGTTTCCTCATAACGCCAAAAAAAACATCTGATTTCACCATACCATTGGTATTTAGACTCCCATTTCTGGCGCATGTTATTCGGGCTTTCTTTGGGTAGTAAGTAGTACCACTTTCAGAGCAGTCTGCACATTAAACATTAGTTGTTGCGAGTAATAATGGATGTGTGTTTCTTAAGAATGAACGACAATAAACAACAAAGTCCCATCTTTTTTCTTTTATTGCCTATTTTTTTCATTCTTGGTGGGATCAATATTGTTAAGTATGTGATATTAGTTGGCGTTTGGCACTTTTGCAATAGTTAAATATTATTTTAATTTGAATGGATGAATAGTGAACACATGACAAAATAATAATTTGGAATATTATATTTTTAAACTATTATAATAAAAGTGAATAGGTGACTAATGGCTCAAAATTAGTTAAATGAATATTTAAGATTTTGAGTTGTTTTTTAATTTGTGGATAAAAAAATCTTGTGTTGTAGTTTGATCCAATTTTAAATGAATTTAATAGTAATGATGTGGTTTTTTGGTAATTGTTTTGTAGGGATATTATACATTTAAAAATACATTTCATTTTTTATATTTATGAAAAATGAGATTTAAGGAGGTTTATGATTGAGCTGAATTACAACATATAAAACATTATCAATCTTATGATCATAATTGGAATGCTTGAAATGAATTATATGAAAAATGGATTGAATATTTCACAAATGTGTATTAAAATATGAAATGTTGTGCAATATGTGGATTAACAAAACTTGATCATCAACATAAACATTTCAAAATTTCAATAGTATGTAAAATAAATTAAACACTAGTGAGTTAGGGTGTACACTTTATGGTATTGCTGATTGCCTATTATCTCATTATATGATGACATCAAATGGAAAAGAGATGTATTTGTGCTTGAAATGTTATGTTGAATGAAACATGTCAACTTTTGCAAAATATGTTGTTTTTCAATCACCAAGTCAATATACGAAAACATTGTTGTCAAAACATCCACTTTATGTACAATTTTTTTAAAAAAATATTGAACTACATATACAAAATCAAAATTGGGGTTTTAGCATTGGTGACATCATTGATGTTAGCCTATTAAATAGCCTTCTATTAAGTTGGGATAATGTTTTAGATTTTAAAAATATCTAATTTTTTTTACTAAATATTATTTTTCCCATTTTTCCTCAAAATATGAAAACCAATCCATGGTATGCACAATATATCACTATTTTTGAACAATCAAATGAAATAAATAGTATGTATGTTTTGTTTTTAAATGTTGTTAATAAAATTACATAAAGAATTAGAATAATTTTAACAATGGATTTGAAAGTATGCACGTTTGTAATGAAATACAAAATTTATCACTTTTGTTTGATTTATGTTTTAATTCACAACGTCCCACAATTTATTTGTTTTCTCATGGGAAATATAACTAAAAGATTATTTGATTTTAAAAAATCTCATGAATAACTTATAATTAGGTCAAATGGGTTACAAGATGCTATGAAAAATATAACTTCAAAATTAAGTTTATTTCCATTTTTGTTTCCACATGGAAATGGTGCATATGATGGTAAAACGTCAATACATGAATATTTAAAATTTTGAATGAGTACATTATTTTCACCATTTACATTATATAAACCCTATATTTTAATCATGTATGATCTTCAAGAATCCATTCAATTAAATAAACATACTACTAATAGTTGTTTAGAAATAAATATTCAAACTCTTAAAGAAAAAAACAAAAAAATAATTGAGAATCAAAATTTTCAACATATAATAAAATACAAACTTTCATCTTCAATTCAAGGTTCTCCAACATGGCATAGATCACAATTATAAGATCTATTAATTATGGTAAATGAATTGGGTATGCCCCATTTTTTCTTAACTTTAATTATAGATGAAATAACATCATCAAAATGGAATAAATTTAATGATATGGAACACATTGTTAAACAAATATATCATAATATGTTATGGAAATATTTTCCTATAAAATGTACTACATTATTTCATTCTCGTGTTGATACATTTATGCATCAATATATATTAGGTAAACTAATAGATTATGTTATATTATGAATGATAAGATCGTGGATTTGTTCATGCTCACATTATATCATGGGTTGATGAAAATGATTTGCAAAAAATAACAAATGAAATAGTAATTGTTGTTTTAACTATATTTGATGAAACAACTAAAACTTCATTCCACTAAGTGATAGTTTACAAAAACAACTTATTTAAATTAGTTTCATGTAAAGGAGTTCATCAATGTGGAAATTGTTGCATTTGGAGAAGGAAAATAAAACTTATAAATTTGGGTTCCCATATCCCACACATATTGAACCTAGTTCTTTTTTTAACAAAAAATGAACAAATGGGAATATAATAAACCACATTATGAAGATTGAAATATTGTACCTTATCATCCCATGTTGTTATTGTTTTGAGGAGCACATTTGAACATATTACTTATTACAACTTCTTATTGGTCATTTTACCTTTTAAAATATAGTATGAAATGTGAACCACATGGGACACTAAATTTAAATACAAAAAATGCAAAATGATTAGGTTTTTTAAATGCATAATACATATGCATAGTAAAATTACAATTAATTTTTAATTTAATTATATATAAACCTTATCACCTACAGAAACAACATTAGTATGTTTACAAATATCAATTGTGCAAAAAAGTCAAAGTGTAAAGTGTATCAATTCAAAAACACCATGTCTTCATACAAAATTGATTATTAAATAAAAAAGATTGAATTTTATCCAATTGATATATGTATGTGTAAACCAATTGTGTTTGAAAAATTAAGATTTATGTGTTATTTTAAATAATAAACACATGACCATAAAATATATTCCATTTGTAAAATTTTTGGCAAAGATGATCTTGGTTTCACTATTTATGAAACTAAAAAAGTAATTAGATTTACAAATTTTCATCCTTTATATAATAGTGAAGTTTTTTTTTATAATGTTTTTTTAATTTAATTTTCGAAAGGAAAAGGATATTTTTCTGAAAAATAATTATGAGCATTTTTATCTACATTAATGTCAAATAAAAGGGCTTTTATAAAATATTGAATCAATATTACAAACATATTTAATACAATATGCGAATTGAAATTTGTTTGAAAATGAAAAACAAATTCAATTTCTTCAAATGTTTTTAGAAAAATATCCATGATATCTAGATTCAAATATGAATAATGATCAACTAATATTTACATATAAGAAAATGGAAATGAAAATGAAAATATGTCAAATGTTGTAAAATACAATTAACATGATTTTAATGATGAAATACAAAATTGTGTACTAAATGACAATCAATTAAAATATTTAATATTTTGATCGTAGAAACGACATGTTTATATGTCTTACAAGGAAAACTTGGAAGTGGAAAAAAAATTGTGAAATATTTGACACATTACCTACAAATGCAAGGAAAAAATGTATTTTTAACAATAACTTGAACTATTGCTTTACAAAATTTGTCAAAATACACTTGTACTATGCATGCTCAATTTAGAATTCATGTACATGGATATCTTTCTATTTTGCCACAACCAAATAATATATTACAAACATTAAAACATGCAAATATTATTATTATTGATGTAATGTCAATGATGACTTCCATTATATATGTTATGTGCAATAGAACAACATTTGAAACAAACACATGATAATATGAATCCATTTACAAATGTATTATTATTATTATTGGTAGGTGATTTAGCATAATTACTTGCAATATGTAAACATTTTTATTTAAAAAAATTATATAGTAAAATTTGTCATATCTCAATGGCACCATGTTGGTTAAATGCAATTCATCATACTTTACAAATCTCCATGAGACATATCACAGATCCTATCTTGCTCCAAACTTTTAATATGATAGGTATTAAACAACCTACACAAAATGAAATTGATATGTATTTTCAGGTTGTTATCTTTTAGAAATAGAATTATTAACACATATTGATTATAATACTATTATTTTATGTTCACATTGAGAAGATGTGAATAAATATAATGATTTGTTAATACACAAAATATTGCCTACTAATGAAATTTTTTATATAACAATGGATACCAATGCTACAAATATTGAACATGTGGAAAATTGGTTACAAGATTTAAAATTTCATCATAGAAAATATATAGTTATTAGAGCAATAATAATGGTCCCTATCTATATATATATATATAAGAGTTGTCAATGGAACTTTTGCTGTCATAAGCTCACTTACATTTAATAATAATAAAAATAATTACAAATATTACCATAAAAAATATCAAGACAAATAAACAAATGATACTAAAAAGACAAACCTTACAATATAAGTATACACATGAAGCATATTATTACAAAGCATCATTTATATTAGTATTAACATATGCAATAATTGGCCATAAAGCACAAGGTACAACAATAAAATCAAAAAAAAATCATTCACATGTAAAATTCATTTGCTTTAAGGTTTACATATGTTAATTATGCTATCAAGAGTTACAAATTGTTCAAATTTATTAATTTATGGAGCCTTCAAACCTACATATTTTAAATGTATATATCAACATTAATATGGAAAATTATATTTCAACCATCAACAATATCATTTTTGGAAACTTTTGAATCAGTGATGTCAAATTAAAATATTTATTTATAATTAACAGCAAACAAGGTAGGAATTTTTATTTTTAAAAAATAATACTCATTTTTCAAAAATTATTTTACTATGAATTTAGCTAAATACGTATTATAAATTAAAGTTGTTTTTTTTTTCTACGAATTGTGATAAAATCTTAAAATGGCATTTGTGTACGTGAAAATGTGGGAAGGGAATATATGTGTATTCTTGCTTTGAGTGTGGAACTTTAACATATCCAATGTGATAACTAAGTTTATTAAAATATAAACTTAGTGTTTTAGAAACCAAATTTCAACAATTAACAAAACATGACATTTTGACTTGTTGGGCTTAAGAAAAAAATCGAAACTTTGTTTGTTAATGGGAAAAAGTATAATTCATGTAGCCTTCAAACAAAATGATAGTCTAGAATTCATCTTTAACCACACCACCTACCATGTTTTTATTAAAAAGTTGTAAATGAAAGAAGTTGTGTAATTTTTGTTAAATTTATTTTTGTAAATGGCTTTTGTTTTTTGGTGCCATTGAATATGAAGGATCTAAAGAGAAAGACAAAATAGAATGTTTAGGTAGACCCATTTGAAACTAGTTGTAATATGTGTAGGACATGCTTGGACTTATGATTAATTTGAATTGCAAGAAGACTAATAAATTTATAAAATAATTTTAAAATTCTTGTATTTGGGATTTTTTTCAAAAAAAACAAGGGTTTGTTACCAACTATCAATCATCAATTTTTCTATTTATTTAGGCAAAAGAGGGAAAGAAATTCATCTTATGTAATTTTTTTAAAAGATTTTTTGGGAAGAACCAAATTGATGATTATGTAGAGGGATTTTTTTTCAAAAAAAATTCAATTACTTGAGTTTTAGATGATATTCTACTTTATTTTGGAGATATTATGCATTTTTCATAACCAAATCCCATGTCTCTTCTACACAAAGTAGAGACCACAAATTATTACCATTTTTTTACTTTTAGACATATATATCTTTCCAATTGAAGATTTCGTGACCCAATTATAGTCCTTTAAATCCCTTGGTGGGTCATCCTCCCCAAATGAACAGTTTGGTAAATTTCTTCAAACACATAGGAACTTTTGCTGCAACAAAAAATCCCATTTCCAAACCCTCTAAAATTGCAAGACTTTCTCAACACATGTGTAGTATGTACACCTTGGATGAGGCAATCAGCGGAGTAAAAGCCTACATGTGGTGATAACAAATACCATAGTACCTTAGTGATTTCACCACCTTGAAAATGGTGATGTGAATGACACAAGGGATTTTGTTATAGAAGAAAACAATTTGAAGTCACAAGATGTAAATTACATGTTGTAATATGTTGATAAAGTATAAAGAAATATTAAATATTTATACTTTAAAAATTCTACAACATTACAAAAAATCTTATTAAGAATCCATTTGAAATAATACATTGGATATACAAATATATGTTTTGTAAAGGGTAATGAGCCCTCTTTATGAATCATCATAAATGTGGAACATTTCCACTTGCAAATTGTGTCCTTTCAAATCAAAGGATGAGGGATTGGTGTACGTTAAACACCTATAGATATAAAAATTGCTACAAGATAATATCATATCAATATCTAGAAAATTTCAATATAAGGTAAAAGATAATATAATATGCACTATGTAATGTAATGTTTCCTAAAAGAGTCACTACAAAAGGGACAGCACACCAACAAATCAAAACATGATGCTGCATTTATTTCAACTAGTGTGAACCTGGTGCATAATGCACCCGTCGAGCAAAA